>Ga0222719_10000225_pt1 | contig 56813 bp, 50 predicted proteins | sample C33_34DmetaG_FD_165039 | JGI IMG/M metagenome (GOLD analysis project Ga0222719, IMG submission 165039) | Estuarine water microbial communities from San Francisco Bay, California, United States - C33_34D | ecosystem: Environmental > Aquatic > Marine > Unclassified | place: USA: California...
TCGTTCTCTCAAACCGGCTAGGCATCTTGGGCTTGGTGCGCCATTACCACACCAACTACCTAATACCCCGCAAGCTCATCCATAACCGATATATATCTAAATCAAAAAGATTCTATGGTATTTAACCATAAGCTATGGGTAGATTCTCACGTGTTACGCACCCGTTCGCTACTCATATAAAATATTATATGCGTTCAACTTGCATGTGTTAGGTGTATCGCTAGCGTTAATTCTGAGCCAGGATCAAACTCATGTCATATAGTGTCATCTAGTCATGTATTACACTGATACTAGATTAAAAGAAGTAAATTGCTTTACTTATAAAGTATGCTCACCAAGTTCTGCAACTTTCTTGCCTACTTTAATAGCTACAATTACACCAAAAACGATCATTCCAAGAGTTGGATTAACAAAACTTGGTAGTACTGGTGCACCGTCACTTAAAACATCATGTGCACATAATGTTGTAAATAAGACTGCTGTTTCAAAAACAGGTACAGGTACCCATAATACGTCAAACATACGCCATAATGTTTTAATTTAAGCTTCGATTACTTCTGATGATTTAATACTTGGAATTTCTTCAAAAGTATGGAATGCTGGTGGAGATGGTAACATCCACTCTAATGTACGTGATACACCTTGATGTGTTTCCCATGGATTACGCTCAGCACGTTCGCCATTCACTAATGTAGCATAAACTACATAAAAGAAAAATACTGCTGATAGGGCTGATAAATAACTTCCATAACTTGCAATAACATTCCAGCCTGCAAAAGCATCAGGGTAATCAGGAATACGACGTGGCATACCTGCTAGACCTAGAAAATGCATTGGGAAGAATGTAATATTAACACCTAAGAAAAATAACCAAAAATGAATTTGACCTAAGTGCTCTGGATATTGATAGCCAGAAATCTTACCAATCCAGTAGTAAAACGCTGCAAACATACTAAATACAGCACCCATTGAAAGTACATAGTGAAAATGTGCCACTACATAATAAGTATCATGGAATGCAATGTCTAAGCCTGAATTAGCTAAAATTACACCAGTTAGTCCACCAATAGTGAATAAGAATAAGAAACCAATTGCAAATAACATTGGTGTACGTAATTCAATACTTCCACCCCACATAGTTGCAATCCAACTGAAAATTTTAATACCAGTTGGTACAGCAATAATCATTGTAGCTGCTGTAAAATATGCTCGAGTATCAATGTCTAGTCCCACTGTATACATATGGTGTGCCCAAACAATGAAACCTAAAATACCAATACTCATCATAGCATATACCATACCTAAATAACCAAAAATAGGTTTTTTAGAAAATGTAGAAATAACATGACTAACAATACCAAATCCCGGTAAAATAAGAATATACACTTCTGGGTGACCAAAAAACCAAAATAAGTGTTGGAATAATACAGGATCACCACCACCTGCTGGATCAAAGAATGTAGTATTGAAATTTCGATCAGTTAATAACATAGTAATCGCCCCAGCGAATACTGGAAGTGATAATAAAAGTAAGAATGCTGTAATAAATACTGCCCATACAAATAATGGTAAGCGGTGCATACTCATACCTGGAGCACGCATGTTAATTACAGTTGTAATAAAGTTAATTGCACCAAGAATACTTGAAGCACCTGATAAGTGTAGACTAAAAATCGCTAAATCTACAGCACCACCTGAGTGGCTAGCAATACTTGAAAGCGGAGGATAGACTGTCCATCCTGTACCTGCTCCAACCTCTACTAAAGCGCTACTTAAAAGTAGAATTAAACTAGGTGGTAAAAGCCAAAAACTAATATTATTCAGTCGTGGAAATGCCATATCAGGGGCACCAATTAGAATAGGTACAAAGAAGTTACCAAAACCTCCAATTAATACCGGCATAACCATAAAGAAAATCATTAAAAATGCATGTGCTGTAATCAGAACATTATAAACTTGATAATTTCCTTCAAGGATTTGTGTTCCTGGTTGTGCTAATTCCATTCGAATAAGAATTGAAAACACTGTACCTAGAACACCAGAGAATCCACCAAACCAAAGATATAAAACGCCAATGTCTTTGTGGTTTGTTGAAAATAACCAGCGTGTCAGCATAGGATCTTGTATTTTTGTAAAAACAGCCTAAGAATCTAATGTCAATTAAACTCTATACTTAAAAAGTATTCGCTATTTCTAAAGATTAATTACATACCGTGAGATAAAATATTAGCCACACTTGTATGCATTACAGATAAATAAGACTCTGGATAAATACCCATCCATACTACCACTACAATTAGTGGTACAAAGCACCAAAATTCACGTCGATTCACGTCGGCTGTTGTAGAAATGAAATGTGGTTTTGGAACCCCATATAATACACGATTACATAACCATAAACCATAACCTGCTCCAAGTACCATACCTGTCGCCGCTACTGATGCTGCCCATGTTGATGATTGAAAAATACCCGCAAATACTAAAAACTCACCAACAAAACTGCTTGTACCTGGTAAACTAATATTAGCCATTGTAAAAAATACAAGCAGTACAGCAAAAATAGGCATAGTACGAGCCATACCAGCATAATAACGTAATAAACGAGTTTTATGACGATCGTATAATACCCCTACACACATGAATAAAGCGGGCGAAACTACACCATGACTTAGCATTAATAAAATCGCACCCTCTACTCCTTGTGTATTTAAACTAAATAAACCTAATGTTACAAAGTTCATGTGTGCAACACTTGAATACGCAATAATCTTTTTCAGATCTACTTGACGTAATGTTGTTAAGCTTGAATAAACAATTGCTACAACACTCATAGTTAACATAAGGGGAGTAAAATATAAAGTCGCATATGGAAACATTGGGATTGAAAACCGTAAGAAACCATATGTACCTAATTTAAGTAATACACCAGCTAAAACAAGACTACCAGCTGTTGGGGCTTCTACGTGTGCTTCAGGTAACCAAATATGAACAGGTACCATTGGAACTTTTACTGCAAAACTTGCAAACATTGCAAGCCACAGTAATAATTCACGTTCATGACTCCATTCTGTAACTGTAAGTAGCTCAATATCTGTACTACCACACTGAAAAGCCATTAATAATACACCAAGTAACATTAACACACTTCCTAATAAAGTATATAAAAAGAATTGGTAAGCAGCACGAATTTTACGTTCACGAGCACCCCATACACCAATAACTAAAAACATTGGTAATAAAACACTCTCAAAGAAAACGTAAAATAAAAGTAAATCGAGAGCTGAAAAGACAGCCATTACCATTGCTTCAATTAGTAAAAAAGCAATACAATATTCACGTACTCTATGTTGTACACTATGCCAACTAGCTAATAAACATACAGGCATTAAAAGGGTTGTGAGAAGAATAAAAAATAGTGAAACACCATCAAGACCGAATCTAAAATGAGTCGTAGAAAGCATACTACCCTCAGTACCTAATGATACATCAAACACAAATTGATATAATGGTGTTGATGCATCAAATTCTACCCAGAGTAATAATGATGTTAAAAACGTAGCCAACATTACATACAATGTAATAATACGGTACGTCATATCTTGACCACGCGGTACTAAAGGTAAAACTAAAGCACCTAATAAAGGCATAATCAAAACAAGGGCAAGAAGAGACATGACAGATCATCATTTTTGTGGGGTATTAAAATACCGGTGAGAGTAAACCTGATACCAGAATCACACCCACAAGACGAGGGTCAAGATTCATACCATACCCTTGAGATACAGCAGCTAAAGCAATTAATACTGTAACCCCAAAGAGCATCACTAACGCATAGTGGTACATATATCCAGATTGTAACGAACGTAAACGTTGTGCTAAAGATACACTTGCTTGTGATAAGCCTTGAGGACCCATAATTTCAAGAATACCACGATCAATTGCACGGAAACTTGTACGATAACCCCATTCCATTGCTGGTCGACCAATATATGCATTATATACTACATCTACAAACCAGCGACGATTACAGAATCTCATAACTTTACGTGTAGTATCACGTAGTAATACTGATGCACTCCATGCAGGAGCTGCCATACATACAATATAAGATACTACTAATCCAAGTACAGTTAATACAAAAGGTAATAAACGAATCCACTGTGGTAAATATTCAGCTTCTACCATATGATCATGGTAAGGCATAGTATAAATAGCATTACCCCAGAAATCAGTACCTAAACCAATAAACATATCTCGTGAAACATATCCTACGAAAATACTACCGATAGCTAAAATAATTAGAGGTAACGCCATTGGTAATGGAGATTCGTGAACATTTTTCATATGCACACGTGGCGCACGTGGTGGTACTAAAAATACTAAGAAAATTAATCTAAAACTATAGTAGCTTGTTAGAAAAACTACAATACTTGTAATAATCCAAGCAAAATTACCCATTGATGTATATTGACCACCAGTAATCTCCAGAATAACATCTTTACTATAAAAACCTGTTAAAAACGGCCATCCGACTAATGCTAATGTTCCAATCATAGTCATAGCATAAGACATTGGCAATAGACGAACTAAACCACCCATACGACGCATATCTTGCTCATCACTTAATGCATGAATAACACTTCCAGCACTTAAAAATAATAAAGCCTTAAAAAATGCGTGATTTGCTAAATGGAATACACCTAAAGCATACTGAGACATACCACAAGCAACCATCATATATCCAAGCTGACTAGCAGTTGAATAAGCAATAACACGTTTCATATCATGTTGAAATGCCCCTGTTGTAGCTGCAAAAATACACGTCATAGCACCAATTACTGTAACAACAGCTAATGCTGTTGGTGATGCTTCGTATAATGGACTTAAACGAGCTAATAAAAATACCCCAGCAGTAACCATTGTGGCAGCATGAATTAAAGCAGATACTGGAGTAGGACCTTCCATAGCATCTGGAAGCCAGGTATGTAGTCCCATTTGGGCAGATTTACCCATAGCACCAACAAATAATAAAATACATGCAAGATCTCCCCATGATACTGGAACACCCCACATCATAAATACATCGTGTTGCACATGCGGAGCACAAGCAAATACTGTTGCAAAATCTACACTTTGATACTGTAAATAAATTGCAAATGTACCTAAAGCAAGTCCAACATCACCAACACGGTTCATTACCATGGCTTTAATACTTGCTTTATTTGCTGCTACACGTGTAAACCAGAAATTAATTAATAAATAACTAGCTAAACCTACACCTTCCCATCCAAAGAATAACTGTACAAAGTTATCTGCTGTTACCAGCATAATCATAAAGAAGGTGAAAATTGATAAATAGCTCATAAAACGAGGCAGATGTGGATCTGCACTCATATACCCAATTGAGTATAAGTGTACAAGACTACTTACAAAGGTAATTACTACTAACATAATTACTGTAAGTGTATCAAAATAAAAACCCCACTTAGCTTGAAACATATCCGACACAAACCATGGACTTAAAGCAACACTACATGGACTTCCCGATAGTGCAACTTCATAGAATGCTAGAATACTCAAAAACGCTGTTAAAGCTACAGAACCTGTAGTAATTACTGCTGCTCCACGAGCACCTAGATATCGACCACCAAAGCCTGCGGTTACACTACCAAGTAAGGGAAGACTAACAATCAATAGATACATTATTATTATGGTTTTCTCACAACCGTTATGATATATAAATATATCAATATGCACTCTGCAGGAGTTGAACCTGCGACCCTCAACTTAGAAGGTTGGTGCTCTAGCCATCTGAGCTAAGAGTGCCGCACTGGGATATGCTCACTACCGGACTTGAACCGGTATCCCAGAAGGAACAGATTTTAAGTCTGTCGTGTATACCATTTCCACCAAGTGAGCGTATACACATTGGATAGTATACATACTATAAATTGTGTAACTAAGCTGCTAGTGCTGCTAATGCTTGTTTTAGAGTATTTGACGAAACACCTGATGCTTCACGACCATGCTCTAACATAACTAATGCAGGTAAACCAGCTGCTAATCGATCTAACATGCGTGCACTAGTATTAGCACTAATAGTTGATAAATAAGCACATCGATTATCAATACTGCGTACAATATCGCGATGTACCATATCAGCACAACTATTTGCATAATTAGTCATATTTTGTGTAACACCAGATCCTAAACTTGCAATGTGAGTGTGTAATTGTGATGTCGCTTTATGAGCTTCTGCTAGATTCTGTAATGCTTCTTCACGCGCTACTAAAAACTGCTCTAATTCTGCAGCAATTTCTTGTCCGCGACTATCCATACTTGCTCCAATGCTATCTCCAGCATATTTATAAGTTAAATATACAAATAAAAAGAAACTTAGTGCAACTAGTGTTTCTTCGTTATAGATTAAAATATGTTTACTGCTTAACACACACCATAAAAGGAATGCAGCAACATACATACGCACTTTATTATTGCTAAACATAAAATAAATTATTTATTTCTGTGATAGAGTATCTAGCATTGCTTTAATACGCAATGCTAACGGTGCTTGAGATACAGCGTGGTAATAAGCACATTCTTGACTTACAAGTTCTTGTGCCATACTACGAACGTAGTGTGAATCTGCACCTGCATAATGACTCTTCATAATATCACGGTGAGTATTAGCTGCCCATGCAGTTGCATTTGCTTGTGCAGTGTTTGAAGCTTGACGAGTTTCTTGATTTGCTTGAGATAGTACACCCGATACACTATCATGTAAATGTTGTGTTTCTTGTGTTAACTCAGTATTATTACTAGCATCACCACCCATACGCTCTTGACGAAGTGCCATAATACGACTTAATCGAGGTAAAAAGTATTTAGTAGCACCATAATATAGGGCAAAATAAAAAACAATTAGCCAAAAATATTGTGAAAGATAAGTCACATGATCTAGTTGTGGCATGAATATCGAGATTTTCACATTTCATATATTATGAAATTCTGGGAGAGGCAGGATTCGAACCTGCGTAGACCAACGTCAACGGAGTTACAGTCCGTCGCCTTTAGCCACTCAGCCACTCTCCCTGTGTACCTATATACTAGATAGAGATAGGGTACAGCATATCTATATAAAATACACAGAGATATGTATGTTATATAGAGAGCTCCATATATCTTAATATATGTCAATACGAATGTTGAGCAAGTAACTCAGTCGGTTAGAGTACACGCTTGATAAGCGTGATGTCGGGGGTTCAAGTCCCTTCTTGCTCAGATGTTCTCTACATTATACTTGTATTTTTTACCAGTATTTGATATATTTTAATTCTCTAGAAAATTATCAGTTTATTATGGCTCTATACTTTAACTTAGTGGTACTTGCATCATTAATTAGTGCACCACTATCACGAGCACGCATGGATGCACCGGAACCATGGCAAATGGGTTTCCAAGATCCTGCTACTCCTATTGCTCAAGGTATTATGGATCTACACCACGATTTAATGTTTTTTATCGTAGCTGTAGCGGTTTTTGTATCATGGGTTTTAGCACGTACATTAGTACATTTCCGTGCTTCAAATAATCCATTACCGCAAAAAATTTTACACGGTACAGCTATTGAAATTATCTGGACTGTTACACCTAGTTTAATTTTAATTGCTATTGCTGTACCTAGTTTTGCTCTATTATATAGTTTAGACGAGGTAGTAGACCCTGCTGTAACTATTAAAGCAATCGGACATCAATGGTATTGGACTTATGAGTATAGTGACTATGCTCAATCTGATGAAGGAAGTATCCAATTTGATAGCTATATGATTCCTGAGGATGAATTAGAGCTAGGTCAATTACGATTGCTAGAAGTAGATAATCGCGTTGTATTACCAGTAAATACACACATTCGGGTTGTAATTACTGCCGCAGATGTATTACATAGTTGGGCTGTACCTAGTTTAGGTGTTAAGTGTGACGCTGTACCAGGACGTCTTAATCAAGTACCTTTATATATTGCACGTGAGGGTGTATTCTATGGCCAATGTAGTGAACTTTGTGGTGTAAATCACGGATTCATGCCTATTGTAGTAGAAGCGGTACCATTAGAAAATTATGTAGATTGGGTAGCTGAACGCATTGAAGATATCTAGTCTATTTTAGTACATTTAAAATTAGGTGTACTTAATTTATTAAAAACAATTGGCAAATATGTCAGCGAAACATCCATTTCATTTAGTAGACCCAAGTCCATGGCCATTGTTTGCTAGTTGGGCGGCATTATTCATGGTTTGCGGAGGTGTAATGTATATGCACGGTTATGAGAATGGGGGTTTAGTACTATCAATGGGATTTGCTATGGTACTATACTCTATGGTGGTATGGTGGAGAGATGTAATCCGTGAAGGTACATTTCAAGGTCTGCATACTAAACGGGTACAAACTGGTCTACGTTATGGTATGATCCTATTCATTGTATCTGAAATTATGTTCTTTGTTGCTTTTTTTTGGGCATTTTTTCATTCTAGTTTATCACCTACTGTAGATATTGGTTGTGTATGGCCACCTAAAGGAATTGAAGCAATGAATCCTTGGGATATTCCTTTATTAAACACTATTTTATTACTAACAAGTGGAGCTAGTGTTACTTGGGCTCATCACGCTATTTTAGCAGGTAAACAACGTGAAGGTGTAACAGCATTAATTTATACTGTAATTTTAGCTGCTATTTTCACAGGATTTCAAGCATACGAGTATTTTGAAGCTCCATTTACTATCAGTGATGGTGTTTATGGTTCAACATTTTATTTAGCTACAGGATTTCACGGGTTCCACGTTTTTGTTGGAACAGTATTTTTAACTGTATGTACATATCGTCTAGCAAAAGGACACTATACAGGTGGACACCATGTTGGTTTCGAATCAGCTGCCTGGTATTGGCATATGGTTGATGTTGTATGGTTATTCCTATTTGTATGTATTTACTATTGGGGCGGTGCCTAATAATTGAATGCATAAAAACATAAGTATGACATGGCTATTGAACAAGCGCTTACACCTCAGCGTGTTAAACACTTTACTTTAAACTTCGGACCTCAACACCCTGCAGCTCACGGTGTTCTTCGTTTGGTACTAGAAATGCAAGGTGAAGTTGTAGAGCGTGCAGACCCTCATATTGGTTTGCTACATCGAGGTACAGAGAAGTTAGTAGAATATAAAAATTATCTACAGGCGTTACCATACTTTGATCGTCTTGACTATGTATCTATGATGTGTCAAGAACATGGTTACTCCCTGGCGGTTGAGCGTTTATTGGGAGTTTCTGTACCACTTAGAGCACAATACATTCGTGTTCTTTATAGTGAAATTACACGACTTCTAAATCATCTTTTAGCTTTAACATGTCATGCTATGGATGTAGGAGCGTTAACACCTTTCTTATGGGCTTTTGAAGAACGTGAGAAATTAATGGAATTCTATGAGCGTGTTAGCGGCGCACGTATGCATGCTGCTTATATTCGTCCAGGTGGTGTTGCTCAAGATATGCCAATGGGATTAAGCCAGGATATTCATGCTTTTGCTCGTCAATTTGCTTCTCGAATTGATGAGATGGAAGAAATGTTAACTGGGAATCGAATTTGGAAACAGCGTCTAGTTGATGTAGGGCGTGTAACTAAAGATCAAGCACTAGATTGGGGATTTTCTGGTGTAATGCTACGTGGAAGTGGTGTAGCATGGGATCTTCGTAAAACTGAACCTTACGATGTATATGATCGTATGGATTTTGCTGTACCTGTAGGTACTCGTGGAGACTGTTATGATCGATATATGATTCGTATTGAAGAAATGCGTGAAAGTTTACGTATTATTGCACAATGTTTAAACGCAATGCCAAATGGACCAGTACGTATTGATGATCGTAAAATTACACCACCTAGTCGTGGTGATATGAAACACTCAATGGAAGCATTAATTCATCACTTTAAATATTATACTGAAGGTGTTGTTGTTCCTGCTGGAGAAGTTTATGCTGCAGTAGAAGCACCAAAAGGTGAATTTGGAGTTTATCTTGTAAGTAATGGTACACATCGTCCATACAGATGCAAAATCCGTGCTCCTGGATTTGCTCATCTACAAGGATTAGATTTTATGTCTCGTGGTCATATGTTAGCTGATGTGGTAACAATGATTGGAACACAAGATATTGTATTCGGTGAGGTTGATCGATAAATTAATCTTCACTCCTTTTTATTTTATTTATATACAATATAAACTATCAGGGTGGCAGGATTTGAACCTACGACCTCCTGTTCCCAAAACAGGCGCGCTACCAGACTGCGCTACACCCTGAGGTGATTATATATCGCATATCTAGTATTCATATAAGCGGGTAATGGGAATCGAACCCATATCAGCTGCTTGGAAGGCAGACAATTTACCATTAATCTATACCCGCAAACGCAACCAGGCGAATAACGGGACTTGAACCCGTGTTTCCAGAGTCACAGTCTGACACTTTAACCGACTAAGTTATATTCACCAAAATAAGAATTACCAGCTTGCTTTAAACACACCTGGAATATGTCCTTGTAATGCAGCTCGACGAAATACTAATCTAGAAATTCTATATCTACGTAATACTCCATGTGATCGACCAGTAACAACACATCGGCGTTTAATACGAGTTAATGAGGAATTACGATCTAGATTCTGCAACTCTTCCATAGCAACTTGACGAGTCTTAGCTGGTAAATGGAGATCATGATAAACAGCTAATAATGCTTGTCGTTTTAATTCATTATTTTGATATTTAATTCGACGAGCAAGATCACGTGTAATCGGTGCAGAATTAGAAATGTTCATAAGTATGGTATTTTATCAGCGGAAAAAGGGATTCGAACCCTCGACCTCGGCCTTGGCAAGGCAGCGCTCTACCGCTGAGCTATTTCCGCGATACTACAGACAAAATAAAAATTAATGTCTTGTATACATTGCGCAAATTATGAAGGTTAATAGGAATCGGATATGTAATTCCCTTTAAAGGAGTATCTGATTCTACGAAACCAATAACGGGGATATGCATTCGCATAGCTTCATCAATAACACGTGGACTCATTCCCGGATTTAACATAATAATTAAATCCGGTTTAGGTGCAGGTGTTCCATCTTTAGAAATTAAACCTTGAAAATGTCGTCGAACACGTCTATAACGCGGAAATTCTAGTGAATCTTCACGTAATAATGAACCACAACGTTGTTTAAACATACCATAAGATAATACACTACGTGCTACTGTATTCCAATTAGTTAAAGTACCCGGTGTCCAAGCATGGCTACTATAACTAATTGAATCACGCGCAATATGAGATAAGCTAAGCACTAAAGGGGCTAATGTAGGTGCAGTATTAACAACCCATACATGTCCACCATTTGATACAATATTTTCTACAACACGCACTGCACGTAAAACACTCTGTCTATATTGGACAGGTGAAGACACAACCATTCCACCACGCTCTCCATGCATTAAATCACTTGTATCAGGGTGCCAAGCTCGGCGTCGAGCAATGCCTAATCGTGAATGTTGCCACTGCAGAGGTAATGTATTATGTGAAGTAGACATATTTCAAATGAATTTTTACATATATGAAAAAAAAGTAAGAGCGGAGGTAGGACTCGAACCTACAATCTTCAGATTATGAGCCTGACGAGACAACCATTTTCTCTTCTCCGCCAAATAGACCTTCTGGGTATGGGGGGACTTGAACCCACGACCATCAGGTTAAAAGCCCGGTGCTCTACCAACTGAGCTACATACCCGGAATACTATTTAAGACCAGTCTAGAGCACCTTTTCGCCACTCATAAACAAATCCTACAGTAAGTACAGCTAAAAATACCATCATTGATGTAAAACCTACACCACCGATTTCACCTAAAACTACAGTCCAAGGGAATAGAAATGTAACTTCTAGATCAAAAATAATAAATAAAATAGCAACTAAATAAAATTGTACATCAAACTGTCCACGTGAATCATCAAAAGGATCAAATCCACATTCATATGCTGAAATCTTTTCTGCATCTGGACGTTGTGTCGCAAATACATAAGATAAACCTGCAATTACTACAGCTAATCCTGTAGCAATAGCAAAATAAATAAAAATACCTAGAAATTCGTTCATGATTATGTGTATTTCCATCGAGGACAACGGGGCTCGAACCCGCGACCTTTGGCGTGACAGGCCAATACTCTGACCAACTAAGCTATGTCCTCAAACTTAATATTGAATAATATTAAGCAACTGATGTTTGGCGAACTGGATGTGTTAACAGAACTTGTTCGATACGACCCAGAAGTGGAACCATTACTAGAAAGTATACAAAGAAATATACACTTGCTAATTGACCTAATGTAATATAAGGGTCTTCAACTGGTTGTTGACCTAACCAACTTAATAGCATTAAATCAGCTACTAATACCCAAAATAGGCGTTTATATAATGGTCTAAAATTACTACTACGAATAGGTGATGTATTGATAAATGGCAGTGCGAGTAATGAAATAAATACTAAAGCAATTGCAGCTACTCCTCCAAGTTTATTTGGAATACTACGTAAAATCGCGTATACCCATAAGAAATACCACTCAGGAACAATATGAGCAGGTGTTGACATTGGGTTAGCTGGGATATAATTATCTGGATGCCCTAAAGTATTTGGATAGAAATATACAAATACTGAGAAGAAAATAGCAAATGCAACCCAGGCTACTAAATCCTTTACATAAAAATATGGATATAGAGGCACTTTATCTACTGCACTATTAGTACCAAGAGGGTTATTTGAACCATATTGGTGTAATGCAGCTAAATGAACAACACTTGCACCAGCAATAATAAACGGTAGTAAATAATGTAAACTAAAGAAACGATTTAACGTTGCATTGTCAATTGAGAAACCACCCCATAACCATGTAACAATTGTATCACCAACTACTGGAATAGCGCTAGCAAGACTTGTAATAACAGTAGCACCCCAGAAACTCATTTGACCCCAAGGTAATACATAACCAATGAATGCTGTGATAATCATTAATAAAAGAATTACTACACCAACACACCATAATAATTCACGTGGTTGTGTGTAACTTCCATAATAGAGACCACGAAACATATGTAGATATACAACAATAAAGAACATACTTGCACCATTAGCATGCATGTATCGTAGAAACCATCCACCTTCAACATCACGCATAATATGTTCTACGCTTGCAAAAGCTAGATCCACATGTGGTGTATAGTGCATGGCAAGAAAAATCCCTGTAGCGATTTGTACAACAAGACAGATTCCAGCAATACTACCAAAGCTCCAAAAATAATTTAGGTTACTTGGTGATGGGTAATCTGATACATGTTCGTTCACGATAGACAGCACTGGCTGCTTCATGATAGATACGCGCTTCATACAATTAAATGTTTTGAAAATATGGTCTCCCCAGGCTGGATTTGAACCAGCGACCATATGGTTAACAGCCACATGCTCTGCCACTGAGCTACTGGAGATAAGACCTTTAATCTAGTGAGAATGTCTAGTGTTTCTCTATATGATAGACATGAATATTTGAGCATATCTGATACGTATCAATAATATTCCTAGGGTTAATGCATTCCGGAATTATTGCGTTGACATTAAGGAAAAAAACAAATAGAAGCTTCTATGATTCATACACCGCTTGAACAATTTTCGATTATTAGTATTGTACCACTGCATTGGAATCAATACTATCTTTCATTCACAAATAGTAGCCTATACATGCTATTAGCTGTAGGTTTAGTATCGCTATTACTATACGCTGTGACTATGGAAGGAGGGCGTCTTGTACCAGGACGCTGGCAAAGTCTTGTAGAAATGGTATACGAATTCGTTGTAGGTCTTGTATCTGAGCAAATTGGAACTGTAGGCCGTCGATTCTTTCCATTAATTTTTACAACATTTTTATTTCTTTTAAGTACTAATTTAATTGGTATGATCCCATATAGCTTTACAGCTACAAGTCATATGGTAGTTACTTTTGGATTATCATTAAGTTTATTTGTTGGTGTTACTTTAATTGGATTCCAAACACATGGATTACACTTTTTAAGTTTCTTACTACCAAAAGGAGCTCCGCTAGCATTAGCACCTTTATTAGTTGTACTAGAACTTGTTAGTTATAGTTTCCGTGCAGTAAGTTTAGGGGTTCGATTATTTGCCAATATGATGGCAGGTCATACATTAGTTAAAATTCTAAGTGGATTTGCTTGGACAATGTTAAGCGTTGGTGGCGTATTAGCAGTAGCAAGCGTTGTTCCATTTGGTGTAGTTTTAGCACTTACAGGTTTAGAAATTGGTGTAGCGTGTCTGCAAGCATATGTGTTTACTATTCTGCTATGCATTTATTTAAACGATGCAATCAATCTTCACTAATAATTTATAATATAGAATATTAGTTGTTTAAAATTCTATATATTTTATATATAGGATATTTGGGGTGTAGCCAAGTGGTAAGGCATCGGAATTTGGATCCGACATGCAAAGGTTCGAATCCTTTCACCCCAGTTGTATTGGATCGTCTAGGTAGCTCAGTGGTAGAGCAAAGGACTGAAAATCCTTGGGTCAGAGGTTCAAATCCCCTTCTAGACACCCAAGCTTATGTGTTTGTCGGATGAGTGTCTGAGTGGTCGAAGGTATCGGTCTTGAAAACCGACATACGTCATACGTATCGGGGGTTCGAATCCCTTCTCATCCGACCCGATGCTGTAGGGCACGTAGCTCAATTGGTAGAGCAACTCGCTTACAACGAGAAGGTTAGTGGTTCAAGTCCGCTCGAGCTCATCATAGATGCGGGTGTGGTGGAATTGGTAGACACACCAGGTTTAGGTTCTGGGGGCTATATGGCCTTGCGGGTTCAAGTCCTGCCATCCGTAGAATCTATGATCCGGAAGAATGGCTGAGTGGTCGAAGGCACTGGTTTGCTAAATCAGCGTATACATATGTATACCATGGGTTCAAATCCCATTTCTTCCGTACATATGTCTAGGGAGCGTAGTTTAGTTGGTAGAACGCATGCTTTGCACGCATGAGGTCATCGGTTCAAATCCGGTCGTTTCCAGTACGCATCATATGTTATATATGTATTCCCAATATGAAAATTTTCATAGATATGCAACACTTTGCAGAAACTCTTCGTCAAGAATGTCCACAATGGATTCAGGAAACGGTATGGAGTCGTGGTGAACTTACTGTACGAGTAGCACCTGAACATATTGTACCTTTTATGACATATCTACGTGATCATAGTCAAACACAATTTAAATGTTTAATTGATGTAACAGCAGTAGATTACCCAGATCGTGATCTACGTTTTCGTGTTGTATATCATTTACTTAGTGTTGAATATGCATCGCGTATTCGTGTATCTACAGATATTTCTGAAACACAACCATTAGCATCTGTAACATCAGTATTTAGCAGCGCTGGATGGTGGGAACGTGAAGTTTGGGATATGTTTGGTGTATTCTTCCAAGGGCATCCTGATTTACGCCGTATTTTAACTGACTATGGTTTTCAAGGACATCCACTTCGTAAAGATTTTCCTCTAACAGGTTATAGTGAAGTACGTTATTGTGACGCTGAAAAGCGAGTGATTACTGAACCTGTAGAGTTAGCACAAGAATTTCGATATTTTGAATATGGAAGTCCTTGGGAAACACTTGGTCCAAAACGTGACCAATAGTTGTTTGATTTGTATATATACAAATTAAACAACTAGTCCAGATGGAAGCCAGTCGAAACTTAGTAACACACCTGCTACAAAAATTACCCATGCTAAGGATAAAGGTAAAAAAACCTTCCATCCTAAACCCATAAGTTGATCATATCGGTATCGAGGATAACAAGCACGCACCCAAATATATAAGAATAAGATCGCTGTTACTTTAATAGCAAACCAGAAACTACCAGGAACCCAGTAAAAGATAGCAATATCTAATGGCGGTAACCAACCACCTAAGAAGAAAATTACACATAGACTGCTCATTACAATCATATTAGCATACTCTCCTAAGAAAAATAGTGCAAAACCCATACTTGAATATTCCACATTATATCCAGCTACTAGCTCAGCTTCCGCTTCTGGAAGGTCAAACGGTGCTCGGTTAGTTTCCGCAAGACATGAAATAAAAAAAAGCATTAATAAAGGGTACAATGGAACTACATACCACACATGTTGTTGAGATAGTACAATATCACTTAAGTTTAGTGTACCAGCACAAAGTAAAACAGTGATTAAAATTAGTCCAATTGAAACCTCGTAACTAACCATTTGAGCTGCAGATCGTAGACTTCCCAAAAAAGCATATTTAGAGTTACTTGACCATCCGGCAATAATAATTCCATAAACTCCAAGACTAGAGATAGCAAAAAGATATAGAACACCGACATTAAGATCTGCAAGTACAGCTCCAGGGCTAAATGGAATTGCCGCCCAGGCAACTTGACTTAGAAGAAATGTAAGAATTGGAGCTCCTACAAACAATACAGTATTAGCATTACTTGGCAATACTGGTTCCTTCACTAGTAACTTGAGACCATCAGCAATGGGTTGTAGCACCCCAAAAATACCTACTACATTGGGCCCTTTACGGCGCTGCATGGCTCCTAGTACCTTACGTTCAGCAAGTGTTGCAAAAGCTACAGCTAAAAGAAGTGGTACCGTAATACTCAGAATTTTGAGTACACTTGTTAATAGTAAACCATTCATACAGCATCCAAAAATGTTTTAGAGATAAATTAAGCTTCTGATGAGAAACGAGCTGTGAAATCATCAAAGAAAGCCTTTAATTTAGCTTCAGTCTCTGGTGATAATACTTTTTCCTTACGGATAGTATCAACAAGTGATGAATCTACTTGTTGTAATACAGCTGTTTCATATCTTGAGATATCAGAAACTGCTACTTTATCTAAATAGCCACGAGTAGCAGCAAATAGAACTACTACTTGTAGTGCAAAATCCATCGGTTGATATTGATCTTGCTTTAATACTTCTGTTAAACGCTCACCACGATTCAATAGATACTGTGTTGAAGCATCAAGATCTGAACCGAATTGTGCGAATGCAGCTACTTCACGATACTGAGCAAGCTCTAATTTCATAGTACCAGCAACTTGCTTCATAGCTTTCACTTGAGCAGCTGATCCTACACGACTAACAGATAAACCTACGTTAATAGCAGGACGGATACCTTTATAGAAAAGTTCTGTTTCTAAGAAGATCTGACCATCTGTAATACTAATTACGTTAGTTGGAATATAAGCTGATACGTCACCAGCTTGTGTTTCAATAACAGGTAGAGCTGTTAAACTACCACCACCCATTTCTGATGACATTTTAGCTGCACGTTCTAATAAACGTGAGTGTAAGTAAAATACATCTCCTGGGAACGCCTCACGTCCTGGTGGACGACGAAGTAGAAGTGACATTTGTCGATATGCAACTGATTGCTTACTTAAATCATCATATACAATTAAAGCATGCATACCATTGTCACGGAAATATTCACCCATAGCACAACCTGAATAAGGGGCTAAGAATTGTAATGGTGCTGGATCACTAGCTGTAGCAGCAACTACAATAGTATAATCCATAGCACCAGCTTGTGTTAATGTATTCACAATTTGTGCAACTGTAGAACGTTTCTGACCAACAGCTACATAAACACAGTATAATTTTTTGCTTTCGTCAGTTGTTTCATTTGCACCACGTTGGTTTAAGAACGCGTCAATTGCAATAGCAGTTTTACCTGTCTGACGATCACCAATAATAAGCTCACGCTGGCCACGACCAATCGGTACAAGACTATCTACAGCTTTTAAACCAGTTTGCATAGGCTCGCTTACACTTTGACGAGCAATAATACCTGGAGCTTTACTTTCTGCACGACGACGTGTTACATTTTCTAATGGACCACGACCATCAATAGGGTTACCTAATCCGTCTAATACGCGTCCTAATGTACCTGGACCTACTGGAACATCTACAATAGCACCTGTACGTGTAACAACATCACCTTCGCGAATAGCTACGTCAGATCCAAAAAGCACAACCCCTACATTATCACTTTCAAGGTTTAAAGCCATACCACGTACGCCATTTGCAAATTCTACCATCTCACCAGCCTGGATATTATCTAGACCTGATACACGAGCAATACCATCACCAACACTTAGTACACGACCTACTTCATCGCGTGCAACTTGGTTGTATGATTCGCTAATCTTTTGCTCAAGTAATACTGAAATTTCACTCAGAGAAACTGCCATAGTTGACATATATTTTTTGATTCATCATGCTTCTGAACATGAGGTCAGGAGAAAAGGGAGTCGAACCCTTAACCTCTGGTTTTGGAGACCATTATTCTACCATTAAAACTATTCTCCTCTCTCGTGATCATGAGCCTGCTATCGGAGTTGAACCGATAACCTTCAGTTTACAAAACTGATACTCTGCCAATTGAGTTAAGCAGGCTACGTGCCTGGAAAGATTCGAACTCTCAACCCTCAGATCCGTAGTCTGATACTCTATCCAATTGAGCCACAAGCACTTTAGCCGCGAATAAGATTAATATACTCTACTTGAATTGTACCACGAATACGGTAATAAACTACAAGTAAAGCTAACCCAATCGCACTTTCAGCGGCTGCTACCGTTAATACAAATAATGCAAATACTTGACCTAAAACATCATCAAGATAAACTGAAAATACTAAAAAATTCATATTAACGGCTAAGAGCATTAATTCAATACTCATAAGCATTACGAGAATATTCTTACGATTCATAAAAATCCCCCAAATACCGAGCAAGAATAAAGACATTGCTACAGCAAGATAGTTAACGATATCCATAGATATATTTTTCCTTTTTAGGAGATTTTACGAATTGTACGAGCAAAATCTCGAGTATTTTGAAGATACACAGTTTGACGACGAGCCCCACGACGACGATTTTGAGTTAATACAATAGCACCGACCATAGCCACTAGTAAAATTAAACTCGCAACTAAAAAGTATAGCCCATAATATGTATATAATAGACGCCCGATTGTATGCATATTAGTTACTTCACCTAATGTTGTAGTCCAATCTGTCCAAGCCAGATCAGTCATATCAACACTTGAATAAAGTAATGGTACTAAATCTACATCTAAAATAACTAAACCCTCTAGAACAAATAATAATCCTAATACTCCACCCATTGGAAGATAACGTAAACGTCGCTCTTGGAGCTCTGCAACATTAATATTAAGCATCATAACAACGAATAAGAATAAAACAGCAATTGCTCCAACATAAACAACAAGAAATGTCATCGCAAAGAAGTCTAGACCTAATAAAAGTAATAATGCGGCACCATGAAAAAACACAAGGATTAAAAATAATACACTATATACAGGATTACGAGATTGAATAACCATAACACCACTCATTAGCATTAGACTTGCAAAGATATAAAATAGAGTATTCATGAAGACTAAATTTTCATACACATCTATACACGTTTATACGTGATACATAGATATAATAGTGTGATTTCATACATACCACACAATAAAAGTGTGCACCACAATTGAATTAACGGTACAGCTGGGCATAAAATACTAGATAATACCATTGACATAATGTACCAAACCCGACGATATTGCTTAAAAATATCAACAGGTACTAATGAAACAATAATTAATGGAATTAAACTCAAAAATGCACATAAATTGGGCACTATTACACTCCATAATGCAATAGACGATAACCGCGGCATATAATTTACATCTACACCCCATACAATATCAGTACCCATATATGTTCCCATCAGAATATTATAAATATTTGGCCAAATATATAAATGTGAAATGCTATAAATGACTCCAATGTATAAAGAAATTAAAATATATTTATAAAAATTAAGGTTATACTCGTATTTGTACATTCCAGGACACATATAACAGTAATAAGTATAACTGATATAAGGCAAAGTTACTAATAACGCAACGTAAATACTTATAAACGCACCAATTCGCATTTCTTCCCCAACGTCCATAGCGTATAATGTGTTTGTAACGTTAGAAATATACAAATGAATTAAAGTATATCGATATGCCCATGCTACAATTAGTGAAATAACTAATGTAAATAGAATATATAAACATCTATACTTTAGCTCACGTAAGTGAATAGATAGTGGTGTCATGGTATATAGATACGTGTCGGTCTAATAGATACAGAGCGCATGTTACCAAAAGACTTGTCTGCTCTATATGAGAGACATAATACGTCTCTATTGTTCCATAAGAAAGAATAACCTCATGTCAATCCACCATACTAATGATATTCTAAATGCTTTAGCAGATGTTTCAAGTAAACATGATTACAAGAATCTGAATATCAGTCATATTCCAAATAATGCTTGGTCTCAAGATAATGTTGAAGTATTAGCAAGTATGGATTCTTGGACAAATGATATGAGTAATCGAGGATCTAACCCTCGCGAAAGTATTGTAGGAAAAAATTTCGAACATTTACGCCGATTACGTACAATGTATGGTGGTTTACAATATAAAGAAATTGTTCATTTAAGTAAATTAGCTTCAAGTATTAAAGGTTCGTGGGTGCATAATTTTATTGCATTACTTGAAAGACGTTTAGATGTAATTATTTGGCGAGCATTATGGGCAAATTCTCCAAAACAAGCTCGGGCAATGATCAAAAGTGGTCATATCCAAGTTAACGGAAAAGTTTGCACACAAAGTAGTTTTTCTATTAATCCAGGTGATTTTATTAGTTTAGGTAAAAATGTACGTGAACTTTATCAACAACGACTTATTCATAGTTGGGCTCATATTCCAGCATACCGCATCGAAGATTTTCAAGTATCTAAAAGTGAAAAGCCAATTTCAGTTTTAGATATTATGCAACGAGCGATTTGTCATGGACGTCTAGTCGATACAAATGAATTAAAGACAGGTTCACTTGGGTATATTAGTTCGTCAACATCAAAAATTCGTGGCCTAAAATCATTAAATGGAATTAAACAAACTGCACAATTTGTATTATCTTCTATTAACAACGACGTTGAATTAAATCAACATATTTGGAATTGTGTATCGCGTGGTATTTATCTGGATTACTCAAATAAAAATGCAGTGATTTTCCCGTGTATTATGCCACATATTGAAGTTAATTACAACAATATGTCTCTCATTTATTTATATACTCCACAACGAGTGTTATGGACAAGTTTAATTGATTTAGAACTACTTCAGAGCCAATTAATTTAAAATAGAGTATTATATACATGCCTACTAGAAGCCAATTATTAAGACATCGTAGTCGTCGTATGGCACCGACACGACGTAGACGTGCTCCAGCATTATTAAAATGCCCGCAAGCACGTGGTGTATGTTTCCGTGTATATACTCGTACTCCAAAGAAGCCGAATAGTGCCTTACGAAAAGTAGCCAAGATCCGATTAAGTTCTGGATTAGAAGTTATTGCTTATATTCCGGGTGAGGGTCATAATTTACAAGAACATTCAGTTGTAACTGTAAGAGGAGGCCGTGTTAAAGACTTACCAGGTGTAAAATATAAAGTTTCTCGTGGAGTACTTGATTTACAAGGTGTTCGCGATCGTCGTACAGCAAGATCAAAATACGGTACGGCTAAACCTCGTGCATAATTACTTTGTTATTAAATTTAAAATTTATAATAATATATGAACTTAACAACCAAATCTACACAACTTGAGTATGTAGAAATCCGACGTGCATGTATTGCATTACTAACGCGTAGTGGATATAAAACTCGAGCACAACGTATTTGGGACAATGCTATGGCATATATTAGTCAACAAAATAATGATGTAACAAGTGTAGTACTTAATGCAATGGAAATGTGTACACCGGTTGTCGAATATCGTCGTGTTCGTGTTGCTGGTACAGTAGTTCAAGTACCTAAACTTATGACACCACGACAAGCTCAATCTCGTGGTATGCGTTGGTTAATTGAGGGTGCACGTCGTCGAGATAATCGTATTTATGCTCATGCATTAGCTCAAGAACTTATGGACGCAGCCCGTGGAGCAGGGTGGGCAACTTCACAGCGAGATGAAATGCATCGAATTGCAGAATCAAATCGTGCTTATGTCCGTTATCAATGGTGGAAGTAATTGCGTTATTCGGAATTTAATTTAAATGGTCGAGTAACATAATGGTAATGTGTGGGATTGCAAATCCTGCAATGGCAGTTCAAGTCTGCCCTCGACCTAATTACTATATTATATTTAACAAACACTCGCATATATGAGTCTTCAACACTATTCATTCGTATCTTTGGTATTTGATGTAGATTTACCACTGATGATTCCAGTAATTTATCTTAGTACAGCTACAATGACTGTATTAATGTATGGTGTCTTTTTTTCTACAGATGCTCAACGCCATGCACCAGTACTGCAAAAATCAAGTACTGTATTAGGTCTATGGACACTGGTATTAACTTTACTTCTTGTTTTAAATACACCAGACTTAGAAGCTACAGTATTATATCATACACAAAGTATTGATAATTTATCAACTACATTACAAGCAGGTATCCTAGTTGCTACTATTGTTTCATTATGGTCGGGATTAGGCTATTGTATTCGTACACGATTAAACACATATGAGTACGTAGTATTAGTATTATTAGCCACTCAAGGTATGATGTTACTAGTAGCAAGTCAAGATTTAGTCGGTTTATATTTAGCTATCGAGCTTCAAAGTCTGTGTTTTTATGTGCTTGCAGCATATGCTCGACATTCAGAATTTGCGGTGGAAGCTGGTCTAAAATATTTTGTACTAGGTGCTTTTTCTAGTGGTTTATTACTATTTGGTGCAAGTTTAATGTACGGTGCTACTGGTACAACTAACCTAATGGATATGGCAAGTATCTTTGCAGGAGGTACAAGTGATGCTTTAAGTACAACACATGGTATGCCTACATGTGAATTAGGTTTAATTTTAATTACAGTAGGTTTATTATTTAAATTAGCAGCAGCTCCATTTCATATGTGGTCACCAGATGTTTATGAAGGTGCACCTACAAGTGTAACTGCGTATTTTATGATGGTTCCAAAAATTGCTTTTATGGGAGCATTATTACGATTATTATACGGTGGATGTTATGATTTAATGGATACATGGCAGACAGTTTTAATCTTAGCTAGTGGTTTATCTATGATTGTTGGTGCATTTGCTGCACTAGTTCAAACACGTTTAAAGCGACTGCTGGCTTTAAGTAGTGTTGGTCACGTTGGTTTTATGTTAGCAGCTGTTAGCACAGGAACAATGGAAGGTGTTGAAGCAATGTTAGTCTATTTAACTATTTATACAGTTATGAATATGACTATGTTCACTTATATTTTAGGTGGTGAACAAGGTGGAAATAGTCCACGTTTAGTTACTGATCTAACAGGTCTTGGTTTTACACAACCAGTTATTGCATTAACAATGTGTGTAATTTGGTTTAGTATGGCTGGTATCCCACCGCTTGCAGGTTTTTATAGCAAAGCTATGGTTTTCTATAGTGCAGTAGCAGGAAATGTTACTACACTTGCCGTACTTGGTGTTTTAACTAGTGTAGTAAGTTGTTTTTATTATATTAGAGTAATTAAAATTATGTACTTTGAAACATCAAAAACTTGGCCAGAAGCACCCCGTATGTCACACGGTGCTGCCTGTATTCAAGGTTTAGGTGTAGGTATGTTAGTATTATTAATGGTTTACCCAGCTCCATTAGAAGCGATGGCTGCTCGAGTAGCATTATCGGTTTGTGCATAATTTAAAAGATAATTAATTGTATGTATACTGTAAATATCCATATTGCTGGTTATACTCCAGATAGTTTACAACGTGCAAGTTCATGGTTAATGAAAGTAGCTAATACATGTAAAGGTGAAAATGTTCGTGGTTGGTCATTACCAAAACGTCGTCATTTAATCACAGTACTTCGCTCACCGCACGTTAATAAAAAATCTAGAGAGCAATTTATGGAAACAACACGCGGTCGTATGATTGTCGGACAGTACACACCAGAATTAACGCAAGTTTTTGTACAATTAGTTGAACGAGCACATTTGCCTGGGGTAGAATTATCGATGCGAGTTTCTCAACAATCGGTATTTCCAGAGTTTTATTGTATATAAATAAAGTGATACAAATTAGTATAATAATACTATGTTCGGCGTTGACGTGGACGTCTACATCCATTATGAGCAGTTGGTGTGATATCCTCAATACGTAAAATATCAATGCCAGATTGCGCTAAAGCACGAACAGCACTTTCTTTCCCATACCCTAATCCTTTCACACGAACATACACACGACGCATTCCCATACGATGAGCTACAGAAGCCATATGTTCACCGACAGCTTGTGCTCCATAAGTTGTAGATTTACGGCTGTTTCGAAATCCTAATACACCTGCACTAGTCCAAGCTAAAGTTTTACCGAATTCATCAGCAAGAGTTATCATTGTGTTATTACTTGTTGATTGAATAGTGATATATCCTGCTGCGCGGACTGGACGTGCAAACTTTTGAGATTGTAACATAAATAAAGTACTTTTTTATGATGAAGTTACACGTGGACTACGTCGACGACTTCTACCATTTGTATGAGTACGTTGACCTCGAACAGGTAAATGGGCGACATGTCTGAAACCGCGGTATGTTCCCATAGAAATAAGACGACGAATAGCTTCGACACGACGTCTATGCATATCCTGACCAGTATGATAATATGTTGTGATCAGTTGTTCTAAACGTTCCCAATCTTCAGCGTTAACTTCAGCAACACGCGTATTAGACGATAGCCCAAGCTCATCGCACAATTGTAATGATTGATGAATACCAAGTCCTGAAATTTTCTGTAATGCTTGTGTTACTAGAGATTGTGGCGATACATATCTATGTAGTAAATATGCCATATTTAGATTTTATTTTCTCTTACCAGCTTTACGAGGGTATACACTATTAGTTTTGTAAATACCTTTTGATTGGTAAGCCGATGGTTTACGTAGATGGATCAGAGATGCTGCAACTTGATTTACTTGACTTGCATCAATACCAAATAAAATTAAAGTAACAGGATCTGGAGCGTATACTTGTACTCCTTCTGGAATGCGATACAGAATGTCATGACTTAAACCTAATTTAAGATAAACATTTTGTCCTTCTACACGTGTACGATAGCCAATACCTCGAAGTGTCAGCGATGCCGAATGACCGCGCGTTACGCCATGAAATAGGCTACTAATTTTACCGTACCATAGACCCGCGAGAGCAGGTGACGCTGCATTAATAAATAAGGACGTGTCATTGTATTTCCAGGCAATTTTGGCCTTTGGGTCTAGTTGTGCCAGGTTAATTAAGATTGAACCAAGTGGCCCTGAAACTTTCATAAATCCTGGTTTTGACTCGACTTGAACTTGATCAGGAATATCAATAATTCGTGTATTATCATGACGTGACATAATCGGATTTAGGTTTTTACCGGAATTTGTAAAGCACTCCATAAACAAATGTTAATAGGTCGTGAATTACTTGATGTAACGAAATTCATATCTAACCCATCTACACCAGGAATCATGTCCCATAAATGTTTTAATTCGGGAAACATTAATAAATCTTTACATCCAACACTAAATTGACCGTGAATATCAAAACTTTTAATATTAATACCCGTATATTCACGATTTTGAACCCATGCGATATCTACTAACTTTTGTAGAAAATTCCACATATATAAATTTCGTAATGATACTTTGCAACCAAGAAGTTGGCCCTCGCGAAGTTTAAATCCCGCCATTGCTGCACGAGCACGCGTCCATTGTGGGCGTTGACCTGAAATCATAGTTAAAATACCACCACTAGCTAACACAACATCCGTATCACCACCTGGACTCGTATGTAAATTAATCAGAACAGGTTTTGGAGTTGTATGAGGCGAAGAAGTATGTGCCTTTAACATCATATCTTGTGATACAATAGAATTGTAATACTTATTATAATTCATGGAAAAAAATCTTTCAAAAATAAATAGTGAGATATCTTATGTCGCTCTATATGATATGCACACGACATATCTTGTCCATTCTCTAATAGTCCCCTTCGTCTAGTGGTTAGGACACTGCCTTTTCGAGGCAGTAACACGGGTTCGAACCCCGTAGGGGATATCGACTATTTTTTGAATAGTTGTAGCCATGATTTAGATCTAAATATACATATTATAATATGGTAGACGGAGCAAAATTAATTGGTGCAGGTTGTGCTACTATCGCTTTAGCAGGTGCTGGTGCAGGTATTGGGATTGTATTTGGTTCACTTATCAACTCAGTAGCTCGTAACCCATCATTAACAAAGCAATTATTTGGATACGCTATTCTTGGTTTCGCGTTAACAGAGGCTATTGCCTTATTCGCTCTTATGATGGCGTTCTTAATTCTATTCGTATTCTAATCGTTTAGAGTTGTTCTACAGAATTATCTATATTTAATATTATAGATAATTCTCTAGTATTTTTATTCTTTTTTTGGATTCCCTTAGGAATGTTGTGATACACCCGAACCCAATCGACTTCGACATGTGACCCCAACATTCGCTATATGTACTGCATACCGCGGGAGACGTAGTTGGAGTCCGTTTTTGGCGGAATAGTTCAATTGGCAGAACATTGGAGTCATAATCCACAGGTTGGGGGTTCAAGTCCCTCTTCCGCTACCATGACACAAAAAGTAAGGGCATATCGTGGATGCCTCGACACACTGATAGGGACGTACTAGACAACGAAACGTTATGGCGAGCTGTCATGATGCTGTGACCCATAAATTTCCCTGGAGTAAACTCCATAGTTAATAATCTACCCAGTGAACTGAAACATCTAAGTAACTGGAGGAATAGACATCAACCGAGATTTTGCTAGTAGTGGTGAGCGAACGTGAAATAGGCCCTATATTCTTGATAATTCAATAAAATTACTTAAATAGGTGGAATCCTATACCATAGAAGGTGATAGTCCTGTTAGTAGAAATTATTATCAATATGTAATATAGTATATGAGTACTACGAGATAAGTATCTTGTAGGAAGATAGGGGGACCACCCTCTAAGCCTAAATACAACAGTGTGATCGATAGTGAAGAGTACCGTGAGGGAAAGGTGAAATAGTACCCCGGGAGGGGAGTGAAATAGTTCCTGAAACGGTATGCCTACAAGCAGTCGGAGCCTACTGAAAAGTGGGTGACGGCGTACCTTTTGCATAATGGGTCAGCGAGTAGACATATCTTGCAAGCTTAAGCCGTTAGGTGGAGGCCTAGTGAAAGCAAGTCTGAATAGGGCGTAGTAAAGTAAGATATGTCTGACCCGAAACCAGGTGATCTAGTTATGTGCCGGTGGAAGATTTATCAACATAAATCGGAGGACCTCACCCACGTCTGTGGCAATAGACGGGGATGACATGTGACTAGGGGTGAAAAGCCAATCGAACCTGGATATAGCTGGTTTTCTGCGAAATCTATTTAGGTAGAGCCTATAGTAAAAGATATTCTTAGGGGGTAGAGCACTCGTTGGTGGCAGGTGGCCCAAAGCTTGACTGTCTCCAAGGAAACTCCGAATACCTAATGAATACGCTATAGAGACAGACACAGGGTGCTAAGGTCCTGTGTCGAGAGGGAAACAGCCCAGACCGAACGCTAAGGTTCCTAAACCATATCTGAGTGGGAAAGGATGTGAATACGCTTAGACAACCAGGAAGTAGGCTTGGAAGCAGCCACCTTATGATGAAAGCGTAACAGCTCACTGGTCGATGCATATTTGCGCCTACAATGTAACGGAGCTAAAGATATGTACCGAAGCGGCGGCTAATCATATAAATGATTGGGGTAGCAGAACGTTCCGTATGTTGATGAAGGTATTATGTGAATAATACTGAAGATATCGGAAGTGAGAATGCTGACATGAGTAACGTCATATCCTGTGAAAACCAGGATCGCCGAAAATTCAAGGGTTTCTACAGCACGGTATACGGTGTAGAGTGAATCGGCCCCTAAGGTAATGGTCAATACCATATACCGATGGGTATACTATATGTGACGGGAATGATTTAACACTTATTAATAATCGGATATTTAATAAGGAGTAGAATGTTCTCCAGGAAATAGCATATATAAGTATATATAACCGTACCCCAAACCAACACAGGTGAATTGGTGTAAGTGCACCCAGGCGATGAGATAAGTATATTGAAGGAACTCGGCAAATTGCCTCCGTACCTTTGGAAAATGGAGGACCGTGTTTAATCACACGGTGGCACAGTATAGGGGGTAGCGACTGTTTACTAAAAACACAGGACTCTGCTAAGTGGTAACACGACGTATAGGGTCTGACACCTGCCCGGTGCTGGATACCGAACAGGACAGGTTCACGCTTGAAATCGAAGGTCCAGTAAACGGCGGCCGTAACTCTGACGGTCCTAAGGTAGCGAAATTCCTTGTCGGGTAAGTTCCGACGTGCATGAATGGTGTCACGACTGCCCCGCTGTCTCCAATATACACTCAGTGAAATTGAATTCTCCGTGCAGATGCGGAGTTCCCAAAAGAAGACGGTAAGACCCTATGCACCTTTACTGCAATCTATTATTGACACTGGATACACGTTGTGTAGGATAGGTGGGAGCAATAGCATCCTTGAAATACCACCCTGCGTGTCTTTTGTGTCTCACCCTATATGGGGACCGTGATAGATGGGTAGTTTGACTGGGGCGGTGGCTTCCTAAAGAGTAACGGAAGCGTGCGAAGGTAAGTTCACATGGGACAGAAACCCATGGTAGAGCATAATGGTATATACTTGCCTGACTGTAAGACTCACAGGTCGAGCAGAGACGAAAGTCGGCCATAGTGACCCGGGAGTACCACGTGGATGGGCTCTCGAGTAACGGATCAAAGGTACGCTAGGGATAACAGGCTGATGACTCCCAAGAGCTCCTATCGACGGAGTCGTTTGGCACCTCGATGTCGACTCATCGCATCCTCGAGCTGAAGAAGGTTCGAAGGGTTCGGCTGTTCGCCGATTAAAGCGGTACGTGAGTTGGGTTTAATACGTCGTAAGACAGTATGGATCCTATCTCTTTTGGGTGTATAAAACTGCGGAGATCGTGTTCTTGTACGAGAGGACCGAACACGACAAACCTCTGATGGACCAGTTGTTTCGCCAGAAGCACAGCTGGGTAGTTACGTTTGGGAGTAACAACTGCTGAAAGCATCTCAAGCAGGCAATCTCTATCCAAAACAAGTTTTATTTTTCGTAGAAGACTACTACGTAATAGGTGGACTGTATAAGCATAGTAATATGTGTGCATATCCATACTAATAGTATAATATTGTGCGCTCTTTTAGAGCGTACTTCCATATATACTCTAAGAGTATTTCATGGATATGTAATTTCTAACTAGGGAAAATACATATGCGTACTTATTCTGAAGTATCTGAAAAATTAATCATATTAATATGGGACAAAAAGCACATCCACTTGCATTACGCCAAGCAAGTAAATATCGTCGACAAGATATTTTATGGTATAGTCGTCGTTATCGTGATACGTTGTTATTAAAAGATATGGCACTGCGAAACTATATCGATTCGTTAAGTACGCAACAACAAATGCCAAGACCTAGACTTGCAGTGCAACACGGGCATAATGCAAATCATGTGTATGCTTTTATTTGTATCCCATTTAATGATCGTCGAGAAATGGCAGTACAATGTCGTGTAAAGCCTACTTCATTACCCGCTGCAGTTCAATCATCCAGTATGTGGGCTAATATTTCAAAACCTGATTCAGGTATTTTAGTTACTCAAAAAAGCCATAGTGTATCTATTAATGGTTTAACAGATTCAGATATTAATAATTTGAAATTCTCAGAGCAAAATCATAACGTAGATACATTAGTTTCAACATTAACTTCAATTGTTTCTAAAGGATCATCAGAATTAAAAGAAGTTAAGCCTTCAAATATTTGGATGCAAGACCATATTTCAAATCATGTAGAAAAGTCTTTAAATTCACCAGTTTATTGGCATCCAGTAGCAGTTTCAAGTGTATGGCAAGATGCAAGCTTTCTTGCTGATGAAATTGTATGGTTTTTAGAACGACGTGTTAGTTTTCGTTTGTTAAAACGAGCATTAGCACGTATGGTAGAAAACATGCCAAATGTACAAGGAGTTCGCGTAACAGTTTCTGGTCGTGTCGGAGGACGCTCAAAAAAATCTAATCGTGCACGATCAGAAGTTTGGAAGTATGGTGCAACACCATTACATGTTTTTTCACGTGAAATTGATTATGCTCAACGAGTAGCTCGAACACCACTTGGTACTTCTGGAGTTTCAGTTTGGCTAGTTCAGCGCTCATAGATAAGATTTATATAAAATGTTACAACCTAAACGTACGCGTTATCGTAAGCATCACAAACCCTCAACAAAGAGCCCAGTAAGTAATACACCAAAAATGGTATTTGGTGATTACGGGATTCAAGCTGTTGAACCGGGATGCATCTCTGCTCGTCATCTTGAAGCCGTAAGACGAGTGTGTACACGTCTATGTCGACGCCAAGGAAAAATTTGGTTACGTTTATATCCAGATTGGGTTGTAACACGTAAATCAGCCGAATCTCGAATGGGGAAAGGTAAAGGTGCACCTGCATTTTGGGTTGCACCTGTTGCCGCTGGTGGAATGATTTTAGAAATGAGTGGTATGCCTTTAGAAACTGCTAAAGCCGCTGCACGTATGGCTAATTATAAATTACCCGTGGCTACTAGATTTGTGACTAGATCAGGCGTTGCTGGATAAATATATTATTATTATTATGACAAGATCTGTATGGAAAGGACCGTATACACGCGTAAATGCTAATGATCAAGTGATTTGGTCACGAGCTTCGATGATTACGCCAGAATGGGTTGGCCGCAAAGTATCAATTCATAATGGTAAAATTTTTATTAGTTTACAAGTAACACAAGATATGGTTGGTCATCGTTGGGGTGAGTTTGCTTCAACTCGTCGACGTGCTCAACATCGTCGCACAACCCGATAAATTTAATTATCGAAATTTAATATAATAAGTTTTTTATGAAACATCAAGGATTAGCTACTGTACAACAATATATGAATAAATGGTCATATATTATTGTCTATCAGCACCAAGGAATGAATGTACCAATGTGGCAACAATTACGTTCAGATTTAGGTGATACTATGGAATGTATGGTAGTCAAAAATTCTCAAGCAGCTCGTGTTTTAAATAATAATAGTCTATGTGGCGGGTCAACGTGTTTTATTGGCGCATCCTCGATGGAAGAAATTAAACGCCTAGACAATCTTACAAAGAAATACGAGTATTCGCTTCTACTTATTGGTGGTTATTGGGATAATAAATGCTGGACCCACAAGGATATTCAATGTATTTTTAATCTAGATTCTATGGAAACTATTTGGTCTAACTTAATTTCAACTATGTTACAAGGACAAACACTTGTGAGAACATTATCACAAAATAATGAAATTTGTGTAAATAATATTGAAGCCAACTCAAATTCATTGTATAATTTATTAAATAACTATTCAAATCAATAGTTGTTTTATTTGTATATATATTAAATAAAAGTCAATCCAACCGCAGGTTCCCCTACGGTTACCTTGTTACGACTTCACTCCAGTTGTGATATGCGGTCTGGGACCCTATTCCTATATTTACATAATGCTATATTTTCAAAATATAGATAAAAATCTAAATATATCCAGGATACTTCCACTACATATTACTCCCAGAGTGTGACGGGCGGGGAGTACAAGGCTCAGGTACGTATTCACCGTGGCATGCTGATCCACGATTACTAGTGATTCCGGCTTCATGGAGTCGAGTTGCAGACACCAATCCGTACTGAGGTGTAATTTGGCGATTGGCTCCGATTTTCATCATTGCTACGTTTTGTTTACACCATTGTAACACGTGTGTAGCCCAGTTCATAAGGGTCATGAGGACTTGACGTCATCCTATCCTGCCTCCAGTCTATCACTGGCGGTCTATACTGAATTCCATAAAGTTATTGCAGTATAGCAGGGTTTCGCTCGTTCGGGAAATTAATCCAACATGTCACCACACGAGCTGACGACAGCCATGCAACACCTGTGATCCATAAGGATCATGTCAAGAACTGGTAAGGTTTTGCGCGTAGTATCGAATTAAACCACATGTTCCACCACTTGTGTGAGCCCCCGTCTATTCCTTTGAGTTTTAGTCTTGCGACCGTACTCCTCAGGCGGACCATTTACCGCGTTAGCTAACCTACACTTTGATTTTTCAAAATACAGGGAATGGTCATCGTTGACAGCGTGGACTACAGGGGTATCTAATCCCTTTTGATCCCCACGCTTTCGCACCTCAATGTCAGGAATGTGCCAGAGCACTGCTTTCGCTATTGGTGTTCCTCCCTAGATCAACACATTCTACCGCTTCCTAGGGAATTCCATGCTCCTCTCACACCCTCAAGCGATACATATACGTCATAAATACCGACAAGACTTGTAGCCTGAATATTTATGGATACATATCACCACCTACGTGCGCTTTACGCCCAATCATTTTGAATAACGCTCGCCCCTCTCGTATTACCGCGGCTGCTGGCACGAGATTAGCCGGGACTTCTAAAATATGTACGGTCATAATCTAAACATATTCCATTAGGTTTACAACGTATGTCGCTGTCATCCCTAAAGCGATATCACTGGATCAGGCTTTCGCCCATTGTCCAATATTCCCCACTGCTGCCGCTCGTAAGCGTCTGGGCCGTGTCTCAGTCCCAGTGTGGCCGATCGTTCTCTCAAACCGGCTAGGCATCTTGGGCTTGGTGCGCCATTACCACACCAACTACCTAATACCCCGCAAGCTCATCCATAACCGATATATATCTAAATCTATAAGATTCTACGGCATTTAACCATAAGCTATGGGTAGATTCTCACGTGTTACGCACCCGTTCGCTACTCATATAAAAATATATGCGTTCAACTTGCATGTGTTAGGTGTATCGCTAGCGTTAATTCTGAGCCAGGATCAAACTCATGTCATATAGTGTCGTCTAGTATTAACTTTATACTAGAAAATGCAAAAATTACACTACTAAAAAAATAATTTAAAGTTAGTTGTAAAGTTTCGCAATTACTTTTGATACTTGAAGAGCTACAATTAAACCCCAACAAACCATACCTGTAGTAGGTGGGATGCTTCCTGGAATTACATGCGGACCATCAGTAAAAACATCATAAGTGCTTAAAGATAACATAAAAACTGCAACTTCGAAAATAGGAATTGGAATAGGTACCCATAACATAGCGAATTGAATTTTTAAAATTATGCGTCAATAGCTTCTGATGACTTAATACTTGGAATTTCTTCAAAAGTATGGAAAGCAGGTGGTGATGGTAACATCCACTCTAATGTACGAGATACACCTTGATGTGTTTCCCATGGGTTACGTTCAGCACGCTCACCATTTACTAGTGTAGCATATACCACATAAAAGAAAAATACAGCTGATAAAGCTGATAAATAACTTCCATAACTTGCAATCATATTCCAACCGGCAAAAGCATCAGGATAATCAGGGATACGACGAGGCATACCTGCTAAACCTAAGAAATGCATTGGGAAGAATGTGATATTAACACCTAAGAAAAATAACCAGAAATGAATTTGACCAAGATGCTCTGGGTATTGATAACCTGAAATTTTACCAATCCAGTAATAAAATGCTGCAAACATACTAAATACAGCACCCATTGAAAGCACATAATGGAAATGTGCAACTACGTAATAAGTATCATGGAATGCAATATCTAATCCAGAATTAGCTAAAATTACACCAGTTAATCCACCAATTGTAAATAGAAATAAGAAACCTACTGCAAATAACATAGGTGTTCTAAATTCAATACTACCACCCCACATAGTTGCTACCCAACTAAAAATTTTAATTCCCGTTGGAACAGCAATAATCATTGTAGCTGCTGTAAAATAAGCACGAGTATCAATGTCTAGTCCTACTGTATACATATGGTGTGCCCAAACAATAAATCCTAGAATACCAATACTCATCATAGCATAAACCATACCTAAATAACCAAAAATCGGTTTTTTAGAAAATGTTGAAATAACATGACTAATAATTCCAAAACCTGGTAAAATTAGAATATATACCTCTGGGTGACCAAAAAACCAAAATAAATGTTGGAATAATACTGGATCTCCACCACCTGCTGGATCAAAAAACGTAGTATTAAAATTACGATCTGTTAATAACATAGTAATTGCTCCAGCAAATACAGGAAGTGATAATAAAAGTAAGAATGCTGTAATGAAAACTGCCCATACAAATAAAGGTAAACGGTGCATACTCATACCTGGAGCGCGCATATTAATTACAGTTGTAATGAAATTAATTGCACCAAGAATACTTGAAGCACCTGATAAATGGAGACTAAAAATAGCTAAATCTACCGCACCACCTGAGTGGTTTGCGATACTTGATAAAGGAGGATATACTGTCCATCCAGTACCAGCTCCAACTTCTACTAATGCACTACTTAAAAGTAGAATTAGACTAGGTGGTAAAAGCCAAAAACTAATATTATTTAGTCGTGGAAATGCCATATCTGGAGCACCAATTAGAATCGGTACAAAAAAATTACCGAAACCTCCAATTAATACCGGCATAACCATAAAGAAAATCATTAAAAAAGCATGAGCTGTAATTAGAACATTATAAATTTGATAATTTCCTTCAAGAATTTGTGTTCCTGGTTGTGCTAATTCCATTCGAATAAGAATTGAAAACACAGTACCTAGAACACCAGAGAATCCACCAAACCAAAGGTATAGAACTCCGATATCTTTATGGTTTGTTGAAAATAACCAGCGTGTCAACATAGGATCTTGTATTTTTTGAAAAATAGCCTAAGAATTTAATATCAATTAAACTCTATACTAAAAAAGTATTTGCTATTTCTAAATATTAATTACATACCGTGAGATAAGATATTGGCTACACTTGTATGCATCATAGATAAGTAAGATTCAGGATAAATACCCATCCATACTACTACCACAATTAACGGTACAAAGCACCAAAATTCACGTCTATTTACATCAGCTGTTGTAGAAATGAAGTGTGGTTTTGGAACACCATATAATACACGATTACATAACCATAAACCATAACCTGCTCCAAGTACCATACCTGTCGCTGCTACAGATGCTGCCCATGTTGATGATTGGAAAATACCAGCAAATACTAAAAATTCACCAACAAAACTGCTTGTACCTGGTAAACTAATGTTAGCCATTGTAAAAAATACAAGTAGTACAGCAAAAATAGGCATTGTGCGAGCCATACCAGCATAGTAACGTAATAAACGTGTTTTATGGCGATCGTATAATACACCTACACACATAAATAAAGCAGGTGAAACTACACCATGACTTAACATTAACAAAATAGCACCTTCTACTCCTTGTGTATTCAAACTAAACAAACCTAATGTTACAAAATTCATGTGTGCAACACTTGAATAAGCAATAATCTTTTTAAGATCTACTTGACGTAATGTTGTTAAACTTGAATACACAATTGCTACAACACTCATAGTTAACATAAGTGGAGTAAAATATAAAGTAGCATACGGGAACATTGGAATTGAAAAACGTAAAAAACCATATGTTCCTAATTTAAGTAATACACCAGCTAAAACAAGACTACCCGCTGTTGGAGCTTCCACGTGAGCTTCTGGTAACCAAATATGTACTGGGACCATTGGCACTTTTACTGCAAAACTTGCAAACATTGCAAGCCATAATAATAGTTCGCGTTCATGACTCCATTCTGTAACTGTAAGTAGTTCAATGTCTGTACTACCACATTGAAAAGCCATTAATAGTACACCAAGTAGCATTAATACACTTCCTAACAAAGTATATAAAAAGAATTGATATGCAGCACGAATTTTACGTTCACGAGCACCCCAAACACCAATTACTAAAAACATGGGTAATAAAACGCTCTCAAAAAATACGTAAAATAATAATAAATCCAGAGCTGAGAAAACAGCCATAACCATTGCTTCAATAAGTAAAAAAGCAATACAATATTCACGCACTTTATATTGTACACTATGCCAACTTGCTAACAAACATACTGGCATTAAAAGGGTTGTGAGAAGGATAAAAAATAGTGAAACACCATCAATACCAAATCTAAAATGGGTGGTAGAAAGCATACTACCTTCAGTACCTAATGATACATCAAATACAAATTGATATAAAGGCGTTGATGCATCAAATTCTACCCAAAGTAGTAATGATGTTAAAAACGTAGCGAGCATTACATATAATGTAATCATCCGGTACGTCATATCTTGACCACGTGGTACTAAAGGCAATACTAAAGCACCTAATACGGGCATAATCAAAACAAGGGCAAGAAGAGACATGTCAGATCATCATTTTTGTGGGGGGTATTAAAATACCGGTGAAAGTAAACCTGATACCAGAATCACACCCACAAGACGAGGGTCAAGATTCATACCATAACCTTGAGATACAGCAGCTAAAGCAATTAAAACTGTAACCCCAAAAAGCATTACTAAGGCATAGTGATACATATATCCGGATTGTAAAGAACGTAAGCGTTGTGCTAATGATACACTTGCTTGTGATAATCCTTGAGGACCAAGAATTTCAAGAATACCTCGATCAATTGCACGAAAACTTGTACGATAGCCCCACTCCATTGCTGGGCGACCGATATACGCATTATAAACTACATCAACAAACCAACGACGGTTACAGAATCGCATAATTTTACGCGTAGTACTTTTTAGTAATACCGAAGCATTCCATTCTGGAGCAGCAATACATACAATATAAGATAAAACTAATCCAAATACAGTTAGAATAAAAGGCAATAAACGAATCCATTGCGGTAAATACTCAGCTTCTACCATATGATCATGATAAGGCATCGTATAAATAGCATTACCCCAAAAATCAGTTCCTAAACCAATGAACATATCTCGTGATACATAACCTACAAAAATACTACCAATAGCTAAAATAATTAATGGCAATGCCATAGGTAAAGGTGATTCATGAACATTTTTCATATGCACACGTGGAGCACGTGGTGGTGCTAAAAATACTAAAAAAATCAACCTAAAACTATAATAACTCGTTAAAAATACTACAATACTTGTAATAATCCAAGCAAAATTACCCATTGATGTATACTGGCCTCCTGTAATCTCTAAAATGACATCTTTACTGTAAAAACCTGTTAAAAATGGCCAGCCCACTAAAGCTAGTGTTCCAATCATAGTCATAGCATATGACATTGGTAATAGACGAACTAAACCACCCATACGACGCATATCCTGCTCATCACTTAATGCATGAATAACACTTCCCGCACTTAAGAATAATAAAGCTTTAAAAAAAGCATGGTTTGCTAAATGAAATACACCTAAAGCATATTGAGACATACCACAAGCAACCATCATATAACCCAATTGACTAGCAGTAGAATAGGCAATAACACGCTTCATATCGTGTTGAAATGCGCCAGTTGTTGCTGCAAAAATACATGTCATTGCACCAATAACAGTTACTACAGCTAATGCTGTTGGTGAAGCTTCGTACAACGGACTTAGACGTGCTAAAAGAAAAACCCCAGCAGTTACCATTGTAGCAGCATGAATTAAAGCAGATACAGGAGTAGGACCTTCCATAGCATCAGGAAGCCATGTATGTAATCCCATTTGAGCAGATTTACCCATAGCTCCAATAAATAATAAGATACAAGCAAGATCTCCCCATGATAAAGGAACACCCCACATCATAAATACTTCATGTTGTACGTGTGGAGCACAAGCGAATACAGTTGCAAAATCTACGCTTTGATATTGTAAATAAATTGCAAATGTACCTAAAGCAAGACCGACATCACCAACACGATTCATAACCATAGCTTTAATACTAGCTTTATTAGCAGCTACACGTGTAAACCAGAAATTAATTAATAAATAACTAGCTAAACCTACGCCTTCCCAGCCGAAAAATAATTGAACAAAATTATCAGCTGTTACCAACATAATCATAAAAAACGTAAAAATAGATAAATAACTCATAAAGCGAGGCAAATGGGGATCTGCACTCATATAGCCGATTGAGTATAGGTGTACTAAACTACTTACAAACGTAATTACTACTAACATAATTACTGTAAGGGTGTCAAAATAAAAACCCCATTTTGCTTGAAACATATCAGAAACAAACCATGGGCTTAAAGCAACACTACAAGGACTTCCTGAAATCGCAACTTCGTAAAACGCTAAAATACTCAAAAAAGCTGTTAAAGCTACAGAACATGTAGTAATTACTGCAGCTCCACGAGCACCTAAATATCGTCCACCAAAGCCTGCGGTTACACTACCAAGTAAAGGAAGACTAATAATCAGTAGATACATTATTATTATGGTTTTCTCACAACCGTTATGATATATTATATATATCAATACGCACTCTGCAGGAGTTGAACCTGCGACCCTCAACTTAGAAGGTTGGTGCTCTAGCCATCTGAGCTAAGAGTGCCGCACTGGGATATGCTCACTACCGGACTTGAACCGGTATCCCAGAAGGAACAGATTTTAAGTCTGTCGTGTATACCATTTCCACCAAGTGAGCGTATACACATTGGATAGTATACATACTATATATTGTGTAAAACTAAGCTTCTAATGCAGCTAATGCTTGTTTAAGAGTATTTGAAGATACACCTGATGCATCTTGACCATGCTCTAACATTACTAATGCTGGTAAACCAGCTGCTAACTTATCTAGCATACGTGCGTTAGTATTAGCGCTAATAGTTGATAAATAAGCACATCGATTATCGATACTACGTACAATATCACGATGCACCATACTTGAACAACTATTTGCATAGTTTGTCATGGCTTGTGTAACACCAGCAGCCAAACTTGAAACATGAGTGTTTAAATTTGATGTTGCTTTATGTGCTTCAGACAAGTTAAGTAATGCTTCTTCACGCGCTACTAAAAATTGCTCTAATTCTGCAGCAATCTCTTGCCCACGACTATCCATACTTGCACCAATGCTATCACCAGCATATTTATAAGTTAAATATACAAATAAAAAGAAACTTAGAGCAACTAATGTTTCTTCGTTATAAATTAAAATATGTTTGCTACTTAATACACACCATAAAAGGAAAGCAGCGACATACATACGAACTTTGTTATTGCTAAACATAAAATAAATATTTATTTCTGTGATAGAGTATTTAGCATTGCTTTAATACGTAATGCTAATGGTGCCTGAGCTACAGCATGATAGTAAGCGCATTCTTGACTTACTAATTCTTGTGCCATGCTACGAACATAATGTGAATCAGCCTCAGCATAATTACTCTTCATAATATTACTATGAGTAGTTGATGCCCATGCGGTTGCATTAGCTTGTGCAGTATTTGAAGCTTGACGTGCTTCTTGATTTGCTTGTGAGAATACACCAGATACACTATTGTGTACATGTTGTGTTTCTTGTGTTAACTCTGTATTATGGCTAGTGTCACCACCCATACGTTCTTGACGAAGTGCCATAATACGACTTAATCGAGGTAAAAAGTATTTAGTCGCGCCATAATATAGGGCAAAATAAAATACAATTAGCCAGAAATATTGTGAAAGATAGGTCACATGATCTAGTTGTGGCATGAATATAGAGATTTTCACATTTCATATTTTATGAAATTCTGGGAGAGGCAGGATTCGAACCTGCGTAGACCAATGTCAACGGAGTTACAGTCCGTCGCCTTTAGCCACTCAGCCACTCTCCCTGTGCACCTATATACTAGATAGAGATAAGGTACAGCATATCTATATAAAATACACAGAGATATGTATGTTATATAGAGAGCTCCATATATCCTAATATATGTCAATACGAATGTTGAGCAAGTAACTCAGTTGGTTAGAGTACACGCTTGATAAGCGTGATGTCGGGGGTTCAAGTCCCTTCTTGCTCAGATGTTCTCTAGATTATACTTGTATAAATATTTTTTACAAGTATTTGATATATTTTAAATTTTCAAGAAAATATCAATTTATTATGGCTCTATACTTTAATTTACTGGTACTCGCATCATTAATGAGTGCACCAGTATCAAAAGCACGCATGGATGCTCCGGAACCATGGCAAATGGGCTTCCAAGACCCTGCTACTCCGATTGCACAAGGTATTATGTATTTACACCATGATCTAATGGTTTTTATTATTGCTGTAGCTGTTTTTGTAACATGGATTTTAGGTCGTACATTATCACATTTTCGTGCATCGAACAATCCATTACCACAAAAGATTTTACATGGTACAGCTATTGAAATTATCTGGACTGTTACACCAAGTTTAATTTTAATCGCTATTGCTGTACCAAGTTTTGCTTTACTATATAGTTTAGATGAGGTAGTTGACCCTGCCGTAACAATTAAAGCTATTGGACACCAATGGTACTGGACATACGAATATAGTGACTATGCTCAATCTGATGAAGGGAGTATTCAATTTGATAGCTATATGATTCCAGATGATGAATTAGAATTAGGTCAACTTAGGTTATTAGAAGTAGATAATCGTGTTGTATTACCTGTAAATACGCATATTCGTGTTGTAATTACTGCAGCAGACGTATTACATAGTTGGGCTGTACCAAGCTTAGGTGTAAAATGTGACGCTGTACCTGGACGTTTAAATCAAGTACCTTTATATATTGCACGTGAAGGTGTTTTCTATGGTCAATGTAGTGAACTTTGTGGTGTAAATCACGGTTTTATGCCGATCGTAGTAGAGGCAGTACCTTTAGAAAATTATGTGGATTGGGTAGCAGAACGCATTGAAGATATCTAATCAATTCATTTAATACACCAAAAATGTATTAAATCTATAAAAACAAATGGCAAGTATGTCAGCAAAACATCCATTTCATTTGGTAGACCCAAGCCCATGGCCTTTATTCGCTAGTTGGGCAGCATTATTTATGGTCTGTGGTGGTGTAATGTATATGCATGGTTATGAACACGGTGGTTTAGTACTATCAATGGGATTTTCTATGGTACTATACTCTATGGTAGTATGGTGGAGAGATGTAATTCGTGAAGGTACATTTCAAGGTCTCCATACTAAACAGGTACAAACAGGTCTACGTTATGGTATGATCTTATTTATTGTATCTGAAATTATGTTTTTTGTAGCTTTTTTTTGGGCATTTTTTCACTCTAGTTTATCACCCACTGTAGACATTGGTTGTGTATGGCCACCAAAGGGTATTGAAGCAATGAATCCTTGGGATATTCCTTTACTCAATACAATGTTATTATTAACAAGTGGAGCTAGTGTTACTTGGGCTCACCATGCTATTTTAGCGGGTAAACAACGTGAAGGTGTAACAGCATTAGTATATACTGTAGTATTAGCTGCTATTTTTACAGGATTCCAAGCATACGAGTATTTTGAAGCACCATTTACTATTAGTGATGGCGTTTATGGTTCAACATTTTATTTAGCTACAGGATTTCACGGTTTCCACGTTATTGTTGGAACATTATTTTTAACAGTATGTACATATCGACTAGCAAAAGGACACTATACAGGTGGACACCATGTTGGTTTTGAATCAGCTGCATGGTATTGGCATATGGTTGATGTTGTATGGTTATTTCTATTTGTATGTATTTACTATTGGGGCGGTGCCTAATAAGTAATTACATGAAAACATAAGTATGACATGGCTATTGAACAAGCGCTTACACCCCAGCGTGTTAAACACTTTACTTTAAATTTCGGCCCTCAACACCCTGCAGCGCATGGTGTTTTACGTTTAGTATTAGAAATGCAAGGTGAAGTTGTAGAGCGTGCAGACCCTCATATTGGTTTGTTACATCGAGGTACGGAAAAGTTAGTAGAGTATAAAAATTATCTACAAGCATTACCGTATTTTGATCGCCTTGACTATGTATCTATGATGTGTCAAGAGCATGGTTACTCCCTGGCGGTTGAGCGTTTATTGGGAGTATCTGTTCCACTTCGAGCACAATATATTCGTGTTCTTTACAGTGAACTTACACGACTTCTAAATCATCTTTTAGCTTTAACATGTCATGCTATGGATGTAGGGGCTTTAACACCCTTCTTATGGGCTTTTGAAGAACGTGAGAAATTAATGGAATTTTATGAGCGTGTTAGCGGTGCTAGAATGCACGCTGCTTATATTCGTCCAGGTGGTGTTGCTCAAGACATGCCAATGGGATTAAGCCAAGATATTCATACATTTGCTAGCCAATTTGCTTCTCGAATCGATGAAATGGAAGAAATGTTAACAGGAAATCGTATTTGGAAACAACGTTTAGTGGATGTAGGGCGTGTAACTAAAGATCAAGCATTAGATTGGGGTTTTTCTGGTGTTATGTTACGTGGTAGTGGCGTAGCTTGGGATTTACGTAAAACGGAACCTTATGATGTATATGATCGTATGGATTTTGCTATTCCTGTAGGTACTCGTGGAGATTGTTATGATCGTTATATGATCCGTATTGAAGAAATGCGTGAAAGTTTACGTATTATTTCACAATGTTTACATTCTATGCCAACCGGCCCAGTACGTATTGACGATCGTAAAATTTCACCTCCAAGTCGCGGTGATATGAAGCATTCTATGGAGGCATTAATTCATCACTTTAAGTACTACACTGAAGGTATTGTGGTCCCTGCTGGAGAAATTTATGCTGCAGTAGAAGCACCAAAAGGTGAATTTGGAGTTTATTTAGTAAGTAATGGAACACATCGACCATATCGATGCAAAATTAGAGCTCCAGGATTTGCTCACTTACAGGGACTTGACTTTATGTCTCGTGGACATATGTTAGCAGATGTAGTAACAATGATTGGAACACAAGATATTGTATTTGGTGAAGTTGATCGATAAGTTTATCATATTAAACTCATCTTTTTATTTAATGTATATACAATATAAAAAAACTATCAGGGTAGCAGGATTCGAACCTACGACCTCCTGTTCCCAAAACAGGCGCGCTACCAGACTGCGCTACACCCTGAGGTGATATATATCGCATATCTAGCATATATAATAAAATAAGCGGGTAATGGGAATCGAACCCATATCAGCTGCTTGGAAGGCAGACAATTTACCATTAATCCATACCCGCAAACGCAACTAGGCGAATAACGGGATTTGAACCCGTGTTTTCAGAGTCACAGTCTGACACTTTAACCGACTAAGTTATATTCACCAAAATAAACAACACTACCAACTTGCTTTAAATACACCCGGAATATGTCCTTGTAGTGCTTCTCTACGGAACACTAATCTAGAAATTTTATATCTACGTAATACTCCATGTGACCTTCCTGTTACAACACATCGACGGTTAATACGAGTTAATGATGAATTACGGTCTAAGTTTTGTAATTCTTCCATAGCACGTTGACGAGTTGTTGCAGGTACATGAAGATCATGATAAACAGATAATAATGCTTGTCGTTTTAACTCATTATCATGGTATTTAGTTCGACGAGCAGCATCACGTGTAATAGAAGCAGAAGTATTCATAAATATATTATTTTATCAGCGGAAAAAGGGATTCGAACCCTCGACCTCGGCCTTGGCAAGGCAGCGCTCTACCGCTGAGCTATTTCCGCGGCACTACAGACAAAAGAGTAGTTAAAGTCTTGTATACATCGCGTAAATTATGTAAATTGATAATAATTGGATATGTAATCCCTTTTAAAGAAGTATCAGATTCAACAAATCCAATAACAGGAATATGCATTCTTTGAGCCTCATCAATAACACGTGGACTTGTACCTGGATTTAACATAATAATCAAATCCGGATGTGGTGCTGGAGTTCCATCTTTTGAAATTAAACCTTGAAAATGACGTTTAACACGTTTATACCTAGGAAATTCTAAAGAATCTTCTTGTAGTAATTCACTACAACGTTGTTTAAACATACCATATGACAATACACTACGTGAAACTGTAGACCAATTAGTTAATGTACCAGGTGTCCATGCGTGGCTACTATAACTAATTGAGTCACGAGCAATATTTGATAAGCTTAATACTAAAGGAGCTAATGTAGGTGAAGTATTAATAACCCATAAATGTCCACCATTAGAAACAATATTGTCTACAACACGTGCTGCACGTAATAGATTATTTCTATATTCAATAGGTGATGATACGATCATACCATTACGTTCTCCATGCATTAACTCACTTGTGCTAGGGTGCCAAGCTCGTCGTCGAGCAATACCTAGTCGTGAATGTTGCCATTGAAGAGGTAATTGATTACGTGAAGTAGACATATATAAAGTTTATTTTTATATTTTATCAAAAATAAGAGCGGAGGTAGGACTCGAACCTACAATCTTCAGATTATGAGCCTGACGAGACAACCATTTTCTCTTCTCCGCCAAAATATACCTGATTTCTGGGTATGGGGGGATTTGAACCCACGACCATCAGGTTAAAAGCCCGGTGCTCTACCAACTGAGCTACATACCCGGAAAACTAACTAATTAAGACCAATCTAGAGCACCTTTTCGCCACTCATAAACAAATCCCACAGTAAGTACAGCTAAAAAAACCATCATTGATGTGAAACCTACACCACCAATTTCACCTAATACAACAGTCCAAGGAAATAAGAATGTAACTTCTAAATCAAAAATGATAAATAAAATAGCAACTAAATAAAATTGCACATCAAATTGACCACGTGAATCATCAAACGGATCAAATCCACACTCATATGCCGAAATTTTCTCAGCATCTGGACGTTGTGTTGCAAAAACATAAGATAAACCTGCAATAATTACAGCTAATCCTGTAGCAATTGCAAAATAAATAAAAATACCTAGAAATTCATTCATAATAATCTGTATTTCCATCGAGGACAACGGGGCTCGAACCCGCGACCTTTGGCGTGACAGGCCAATACTCTGACCAACTAAGCTATGTCCTCAAACTTAATATTATTAAATATTAAGCTACAGATGTTTGACGAACTGGATGCGTTAATAGCACTTGTTCGATACGGCCTAAAAGAGGAACAATAACTAGAAAGTAAACAAAAAAATATACACTTGCTAATTGACCTAATGTAATATAAGGATCTTCTACAGGTTGTTGACCTAACCAACTTAATAATACTAAATCAGCAACTAGTACCCAATATAAACGTTTATATAATGGTCTAAAATTACTACTACGGATTGGAGATGTATTAATAAAAGGTAGTGCTAATAAAGAAACAAATACTAATGCGATAGCTGCAACACCTCCAAGTTTATTTGGAATACTACGTAAAATAGCATATACCCATAAAAAGTACCATTCTGGAACAATATGAGCTGGCGTTGACATTGGATTCGCAGGGATGTAATTATCTGGATGTCCTAAAGTATTTGGATAAAAATATACAAATACAGAAAAAAACATTGCAAATACGACCCATGCTACTAAGTCTTTTACGTAAAAATAAGGATATAATGCTACTTTATCTACAGCACTATTAGTTCCAAGTGGGTTATTAGATCCATATTGGTGTAGCGCTGCTAAATGTACAACACTTGCACCAGCAATAATAAAAGGTAATAAATAGTGTAAACTAAAAAAACGATTTAGTGTCGCATTATCAATCGAGAAACCACCCCATAACCATGTAACAATAGAATCCCCTACTACTGGAATAGCACTTGCAAGGCTTGTAATAACAGTAGCTCCCCAGAAACTCATTTGGCCCCAAGGTAATACATAACCAATAAATGCTGTAATAATCATTAATAATAAAATAACTACACCTACACACCATAATAATTCACGTGGTTGTGCGTAACTTCCATAGTAGAGACCACGAAACATATGTAGATATACAACAATAAAGAACATACTTGCCCCATTGGCATGCATGTATCGCAGAAACCATCCACCTTCAACATCACGCATAATATGCTCTACGCTTGCAAAAGCGAAATCTACATGCGGTGTATAGTGCATAGCAAGAAAAATACCTGTAGCGATTTGTACAACAAGACAGATTCCCGCAATACTACCAAAGCTCCAAAAATAATTTAAGTTACTTGGTGACGGGTAATCTGAAACATGTTCGTTCACGATAGACAACAACGGTTGTTTCATGATAGATACGCGCTTCATACAATTAAATGTTTTGAAATATGGTCTCCCCAGGCTGGATTTGAACCAGCGACCATATGGTTAACAGCCACATGCTCTGCCACTGAGCTACTGGAGATAAGACCGCTAATCTAGTGAGAATGTCTAGTGTTTCTCTATATGATAGACATGAATATTTGAGCATATCTGATACGTATCAATAACAACCCTAGAGTCAATGTATTCCGGAATTATTGCGTTGACACTAGGAAAAAAAACAAATAGAAGCTTCTATGATTCATACACCTCTTGAACAATTTTCAATTATTAGTATTGTACCCTTACATTGGAATCAATACTATCTTTCATTTACTAACAGTAGTTTATACATGTTGTTAGCTGTTGGTTTAGTATCTCTACTACTTTATGCAGTAACTATGGAAGGTGGGCGACTTGTCCCAGGCCGTTGGCAAAGTCTGGTAGAAATGGTATACGAATTTGTTGTAGGTCTAGTATCTGAGCAAATTGGAACTGTAGGACGACGATTTTTTCCATTAATTTTTACAACATTTTTATTTCTTTTAAGTACTAATCTGATTGGTATGATTCCATATAGTTTTACAGCAACAAGTCATATGGTAGTTACATTTGGATTATCTTTAAGTTTATTTGTTGGTGTAACTTTAATCGGATTTCAAACACATGGTTTACACTTTTTAAGTTTTTTATTACCAAAAGGAGCTCCATTAGCATTAGCACCTTTATTAGTAGTATTAGAATTAGTAAGTTATAGTTTCCGTGCTGTAAGTCTAGGTGTTCGATTATTTGCTAATATGATGGCTGGCCATACATTAGTTAAAATTTTAAGCGGGTTTGCTTGGACAATGTTAAGTGTTGGTGGAGTATTAGCAGTAGCTAGTGTTGTACCATTTGGTGTTGTTTTAGCACTTACAGGTTTAGAAATTGGTGTAGCATGTCTACAAGCATATGTGTTTACTATTCTGCTATGCATTTATTTAAATGATGCAATTAATCTTCACTAATATTTAAAATTATTAGTTGTTTTTATATTATATAAATTATATAATATATTGTATGGGGTGTAGCCAAGTGGTAAGGCATCGGAATTTGGATCCGACACGCAAAGGTTCGAATCCTTTCACCCCAGTTGTATTGGATCGTCTAGGTAGCTCAGTGGTAGAGCAAAGGACTGAAAATCCTTGGGTCAGAGGTTCAAATCCCCTTCTAGACATTCAAATTCAAGTATTGTCGGATGAGTGTCTGAGTGGTCGAAGGTATCGGTCTTGAAAACCGACATACGTTATACGTATCGGGGGTTCGAATCCCTTCTCATCCGGACCCATGCTGTATAGGGCACGTAGCTCAATTGGTAGAGCAACTCGCTTACAACGAGAAGGTTAGTGGTTCAAGTCCGCTCGAGCTCATCATGGATGCGGGTGTGGTGGAATTGGTAGACACACCAGGTTTAGGTTCTGGGGGCTATACGGCCTTGCGGGTTCAAGTCCTGCCATCCGTAGATTTTGTTATTCGGAAGAATGGCTGAGTGGTCGAAGGCACTGGTTTGCTAAATCAGCGTATACATAAGTATACCATGGGTTCAAATCCCATTTCTTCCGTACATATATGTAGGGAGCGTAGTTTAGTTGGTAGAACGCATGCTTTGCACGCATGAGGTCATCGGTTCAAATCCGGTCGTTTCCATTACGCATCATATAGTATGTATTCCCAATATGAAAATTCTCATAGATATGCAACATTTTGCAGAAACTCTTCGTCAAGAATGTCCACAATGGATTCAAGAAACAGTATGGAGCCGTGGTGAGCTTACTGTACGAGTAGCACCCGAATATATTGTACCTTTTATGACATATCTGCGTGATCATAGTCAAACACAATTTAAATGTTTAATCGATGTAACAGCAGTAGATTACCCTGATCGTGATTTACGTTTTCGTATTGTATATCATTTATTAAGTGTAGAATATGCATCACGTATTCGTGTATCAACAGATATTTCTGAAACACAACCATTAGCTTCTGTAACACCTATTTTTAGTAGTGCTGGATGGTGGGAACGAGAGGTTTGGGATATGTTTGGTGTATTTTTCCAAGGTCATCCTGATTTACGCCGTATTTTAACAGACTATGGTTTTCAAGGTCATCCACTTCGTAAAGATTTCCCCCTTACAGGTTATAGCGAAGTTCGTTATTGTGATGCTGAAAAGCGAGTAATTTCAGAACCAGTTGAATTAGCACAAGAATTCCGATATTTTGAATATGGAAGTCCTTGGGAAACACTTGGCCCAAAACGTGACCAAGAGTAGTTTATTTTGTATATAGATTCAATAAAACAACTAGTCCAGAAGGGAGCCAGTCAAAACTTAATAATACGCCTGCTACAAAAACTACCCATGCTAAGGATAATGGTAAAAAAACCTTCCATCCTAAACCCATAAGTTGATCGTATCTATATCGAGGATAACAAGCACGTACCCAAATATATAAGAATAAAATCGCTGTAACTTTAATTGCAAACCAAAAACTACCTGGAATCCAATAAAAAATTGCAATATCAAGCGGCGGTAACCAACCACCTAAAAAGAAAATAACACATAAACTGCTCATTACAATCATGTTAGCATATTCTCCTAAAAAAAATAATGCAAAACCCATACTTGAATATTCTACATTATAACCTGCTACTAACTCAGCTTCTGCTTCTGGGAGATCAAACGGAGCACGGTTAGTTTCCGCAAGACATGAAATAAAAAAAAGCATTAATAACGGGTATAAAGGAACTACATACCACACATGTTGTTGTGATAGTACAATATCGCTTAGATTTAGTGTACCAGCACAAAGTAAAACTGTGATTAAAATTAGTCCAATTGAAACCTCGTAACTAACCATTTGAGCTGCAGATCGTAGACTTCCCAAAAAAGCATATTTAGAGTTACTTGACCATCCGGCAATAATAATTCCATAAACTCCAAGACTAGAAATAGCAAAAAGATATAGAACACCGACATTAAGATCTGCAAGTACAGCTCCTGGGCTAAACGGAATTGCCGCCCAAGCAACTTGACTTAAAAGGAATGTAAGAATTGGAGCTCCTACAAAAAGTACAGTATTAGCATTACTTGGTAATACCGGTTCCTTTACAAGTAACTTGAGACCATCAGCAATGGGTTGTAATACCCCAAAAATACCTACTACATTGGGTCCTTTACGGCGCTGCATGGCTCCTAATACCTTACGTTCAGCCAAAGTTGCAAAAGCTACTGCTAAAAGTAGTGGTACGGTGATACTCAAAATTTTGAGTACACTTGTTAATAGTAAACCATTCATACAGCCTCCAAAAATGTTTTAAAGATAAATTAAATTAAGCTTCTGATGCAAAACGAGCCGTGAAGTCATCAAAAAAAGCTTTTAATTTTGCTTCAGTCTCTGGTGATAACACTTTTTCACGACGAATAGTTTCAACAAGTGATGAATCTACTTGTTGTAATACAGCTGTTTCGTATTTTGAAATATCAGCTACTGCTACTTTATCTAAATAACCACGAGTAGCAGCAAATAAAACTACCACTTGTAAAGCAAAATCCATAGGTTGATATTGATCTTGCTTTAATACTTCTGTTAATCGCTCACCACGATTTAATAAGTATTGTGTTGAAGCATCAAGATCTGAACCAAATTGAGCAAACGCCGCTACTTCACGATACTGAGCAAGCTCTAGTTTCATTGTACCAGCAACTTGTTTCATAGCTTTCACTTGAGCTGCTGATCCTACACGACTTACAGATAAACCTACGTTAATAGCTGGACGAATACCTTTATAGAAAAGTTCTGTTTCTAAGAAGATTTGACCATCTGTAATACTAATTACATTAGTTGGAATATAAGCTGATACATCACCAGCTTGTGTTTCAATCACAGGCAGAGCTGTTAAACTACCACCACCCATTTCTGATGACATTTTAGCCGCACGTTCTAATAGACGTGAGTGTAGATAAAATACATCTCCTGGGAACGCTTCACGTCCAGGTGGACGACGAAGTAACAGTGACATTTGACGATATGCAACCGATTGTTTACTTAAATCATCGTATACAATTAAAGCATGCATACCGTTGTCACGGAAATACTCACCCATAGCACATCCTGAATAAGGAGCTAAGAATTGTAAAGGTGCTGGATCACTAGCTGTAGCAGCAACTACAATAGTGTATTCCATAGCGCCAGCTTGTGTTAATGTATTCACAATCTGTGCAACTGTAGAACGTTTTTGACCTACAGCTACATAAACACAATATAATTTTTTGCTTTCATCAGTTGTTTGGTTAACACCACGTTGGTTTAAAAAAGCATCTACTGCAATAGCAGTTTTACCTGTTTGACGATCACCAATAATAAGCTCACGTTGACCACGACCAATCGGTACAAGACTATCTACAGCCTTTAAACCAGTTTGCATCGGCTCACTTACACTTTGACGGGCAATAATACCAGGAGCTTTCATCTCCGCACGACGACGTGTTACATTTTCTAATGGACCACGGCCATCAATAGGATTACCTAATCCATCTAATACACGGCCTAAAGTACCTGGTCCTACTGGAACATCTACAATAGCACCTGTACGTGTAACAACATCACCTTCACGGATCGCTACATCAGATCCAAAAAGAACAACTCCTACGTTATCACTTTCAAGGTTTAAAGCCATACCACGTACGCCATTCGCAAATTCTACCATCTCACCAGCCTGAATATTATCCAGGCCTGATACACGAGCAATACCATCACCCACACTTAGTACGCGACCTACTTCATCACGTGCCACTTGATTGTATGAATCACTAATCTTTTGCTCAAGTAATACTGAAATTTCACTTAGAGATACTGCCATAGTTGACATTTATTTTTTGATTTATCATGCCTTTGAACATGAGGTCAGGAGAAAAGGGAGTCGAACCCTTAACCTCTGGTTTTGGAGACCATTATTCTACCATTAAAACTATTCTCCTTGACTCATGATCATGAGCCTGCTATCGGAGTTGAACCGATAACCTTCAGTTTACAAAACTGATACTCTGCCAATTGAGTTAAGCAGGCTACGTGCCTGGAAAGATTCGAACTCTCAGCCCTCAGATCCGTAGTCTGATACTCTATCCAATTGAGCCACAAGCACTTTAATTTAACCGCGAATAAGATTGATATATTCTACCTGAATTGTACCACGAATACGATAATAAATTACAAGTAAAGCTAACCCAATAGCACTTTCCGCAGCAGCTACAGTTAATACAAATAAAGCAAATACTTGACCTAGAACATCATCTAAGTAAACTGAAAATACTAAAAAATTCATATTAACAGCTAAAAGCATTAATTCAATACTCATAAGCATTACGAGAATATTTTTACGATTCATAAAAATCCCCCAAATACCGAGCAAGAATAAAGACATTGCTACAGCAATATAGTTAACGATATCCATAGATATATATATACTTTTTAAGAGATTTTACGAATTGTACGAGCAAAATCTCGAGTATTCTGAAGATAAACAGTTTGACGACGAGCTCCGCGACGACGATTTTGTGTTAATACAATAGCCCCAACCATAGCAACAAGTAAAATTAAACTAGCTACTAAAAAATAAACACCATAATAAGTATATAATAAACGGCCAATTGTATGCATATTAGTTACTTCACCTAATGTAGTTGTCCAATCAGTCCATGCTAAATCAGTCATATCTACACTAGAATAAAGTAATGGCACTAAGTCAACGTCTAAGATAACTAAACCTTCTAAAACAAATAGTAAACCTAATACGCCACCCATTGGAAGATATCGTAAACGTCGTTCTTGAAGCTCAGCAACATTAATATTAAGCATCATAACAACGAATAAAAATAGAACTGCAATTGCTCCAACATAAACTACAAGAAATGTCATAGCAAAGAAATCTAATCCAAGTAAAAGTAATAATGCAGCACCATGGAAAAACACCAAAATTAAAAATAGCACGCTATAGACTGGGTTACGCGATTGGATAACCATAACGCCACTTGTTAACATTAAACTCGCAAACAGATAGAATAGAGTATTCATGAAGACTAAATTTTCATATACATCTAGACACGTCTATACGTGATGCATAGATATAAAAGTGTGATTTCATACATACCACACAACAGTAAAGTGCACCATAGTTGAAGTACTGGTACAGCTGGGCATAGGATACTAGCTAATACTAACGAAGTAATATACCAAACTTTACGATATTGTCTAAATACTTTAATTGGAACAACTAAAATAATAAATAATGGAATTAAACTAAAACATACACATAAACTAGGTACTATTACACTCCATAATGTAATTGAAGATAAACGTGGCATATAGTTTATTTCTACACCCCACACCGCAGTAGCACCCATATTAGTACCTATAAGTATACTATAGATATTAGGCCAAATATATACATGAGAAATTATATAAATAGTAATTGTATATAAAATTAAAAAAATTACTTTATAAAAAGTATTGTTATACTCATGTTTATACATGCCAGGACAAATATAGCAGTAATATGTATAACTAGTATAAGGTAAGATGGCTAAACTAGCAATATAAATACTGAATAAAGCACCAATTCGCATCTCTTCCCCAACATCGATCGTATATAACGTATCTGTTACGTTAGAAATGTATAAATGAACTAAAGTATATCTATATACCCAAGCTACAATTAGTGAAGTTACTAAAGTAAATAGAATATATAAACATCTATATTTTAATTCACGTACATGAATATATAGCGGTGTCATAGTATATAGATACGTGTCGGTCTAATAGATACAGAGCGCATGTTACCAAAAGACTTGTCTGCTCTATATGAGAGACATAATAAACCTCTATTCTTCCTTAAGAAATAATAATCTCATGTCAAACCAACATATTACTGATATTCTAAACATTTTGGCTAACTTTTCAATTCATAAAGCTAATAAAAATTTAAATATCGATCATATTCCAAATAATGCCTGGTCCCCAGATCGTATTGAAGTGTTAGCTAGTATGGATGCATGGACAAATGATATGAGTAATAGAGGATCTTCGCCTCGTGAAAGTCTTGTAGGGGAAAATTTTGAATATTTACGTCGTTTACGTACAATGTATGGTAACCTACAATACAAAGAGATTTTTCATTTAAGTAAACTGGCTTCAAGCAACAAAGGTTCTTGGGCACATAATTTTATCGCTTTATTAGAAAGACGGTTAGACGTAGTGCTTTGGCGTGCATTATGGGCAAATTCACCCAAACAAGCGCGTTCATTAATTAAAAGTGGACATGTTAAAGTTAATGGTAAAGTATGTACACAAAGTAGCTTTTCTGTAAATCCTGGTGATTTTATTAGTTTAGGTTTAAATGTTCGAAAATTATATCAGCAAAGACTAATTGATAACTGGTCACATATTCCAGTATACCAATTTAATGATGCGCAAACGTCTAATCAGAATGAAAAAGCTACTTCAGTTCTAGATATTATGGAACGAGCACTCTTTCATGGTAATTTAGTTGATATGTGTAATTTAAATTCCGGGTCACTTGGTTATATTAGTTCGACATCATCTAAAGTACGTAGTAATAAACCATTTACTAATATCGAAAAAGCTGCTAAAATTGTACTATATTCAATTAACGATGATGTTAATTTAAATAAACATATTTGGGATTGTGTATCACGCGGTGTATCTCTTGACTACTCGGATAAAAATGCATCAATTTTCCCATGCATTATGCCACATATTGAAGTAAATTATAGTAATATGTCACTTATCTATTTATATACTCCACAAAGAGTATTATGGACAAGTTTAATCGATTTGGAATCACTCCATAATCATTTAGTTTAAAATAGAGTAATATACATGCCTACTCGAAGTCAATTATTAAGACACCGCAGTCGCCGTATGACACCTACACGCCGAAGACGAGCTCCAGCATTGCTAAAAAGTCCACAAGCTCGTGGTGTATGTTTCCGTGTATATACTCGTACTCCAAAGAAACCTAATAGTGCTTTAAGAAAAGTGGCTAAAATTAGATTAAGTTCAGGAGTAGAAGTTATCGCTTATATCCCTGGTGAAGGTCATAATTTACAAGAACACTCAGTAGTAACTATCAGAGGTGGTCGTGTTAAAGATTTACCAGGTGTAAAGTACAAAGTTTCTCGTGGTGTACTAGACTTACAAGGTGTTCGTGATCGTCGCACAGCAAGATCAAAATATGGCACATTTAAACCTCGTGCATAGTTATTTTAATTAAAATTTAACAAAATAGAATATGAATTTAACAACTAAGTATACAGAGTCCGAATACGTAAAAATTCGATGTGCGTGTGTCTCTTTACTAACACGTAACGGATATAAAATCCGAGCACAACGTATTTGGGATAATGCTATGTCATATATTAGTCAACAAAATAGTAATGTAACTGATGTAGTTTTAAATGCTATGGAAATGTGTACACCAGTTGTTGAATATCGTCGTGTTCGTGTTGCTGGTACGGTAGTTCAAGTACCTAAACTTATGACCCCAAAACAAGCACAATCTCGTGGTATGCGTTGGTTAATTGAAGGTGCACGTCGACGAGATAATCGTATCTATGCTCATGCATTAGCTCAAGAATTTTTGGACGCTGCCCGTGGAGCAGGGTGGGCAACATCTCAGCGAGATGAAATGCATCGTATTGCAGAAGCGAATCGCGCTTATGTCCGTTACCAGTGGTGGAAGTAGTTACCTTATTCGATTTTTAATAAAACTGGTCGAGTAACATAATGGTAATGTGTGGGATTGCAAATCCTGCAATGGCAGTTCAAATCTGCCCTCGACCTATCTACTATAATATATTTAACAAACACTCGCATATATGAGTCTTCAACACTATTCATTTGTATCTTTGGTATTTGATGTGGATTTACCACTAATGATTCCAGTTATTTATCTTAGTACAGCTACAATGGCTGTATTAATGTATGGTGTAGTTTTTTCTACAGATGCTAAACGCCATGCACCAGTATTACAAAAGTCAACTACTTTATTAGGTTTATGGACGTTAGTATTAACTTTACTTTTAGTTTTAAATACTCCAGATTTAGAGGCTACAGTATTATATCATACACAAAATATTGATAATCTTTCGACTACATTACAAGCAGGTATTTTAATTGCTACTATTGTTTCATTGTGGTCAGGTCTAGGTTATTGTATTCGTACAAGACTAAATACGTATGAATACGTAGTATTAGTACTGCTCGCAACACAAGGTATGATGTTATTAGTTGCAAGTCAAGATTTAGTAGGTTTATACTTAGCTATTGAACTTCAAAGTCTTTGTTTTTATGTTTTAGCAGCCTATGCTCGCCATTCTGAGTTTGCAGTTGAAGCTGGTTTAAAATATTTTGTACTTGGCGCTTTTTCTAGTGGTTTATTATTATTTGGTGCAAGTTTAATGTATGGTGCTACTGGCACAACTAATTTAATGGATATGGCAAGCATTTTTGCTGGCGGTACAAGTGATGCTCTAAGTACTACACATGGTATGCCCACATGTGAATTAGGCCTTGTTTTAATTACAGTTGGTTTACTATTTAAATTAGCAGCAGCTCCTTTTCATATGTGGTCTCCAGATGTTTATGAAGGAGCACCTACAAGTGTAACCGCATATTTTATGATGGTACCTAAAATTGCATTTATGGGTGCGTTATTACGAGTACTATACGGCGGATGTTATGATTTAATGGACACATGGCAAACTGTTTTAATCTTAGCTAGTGGATTATCAATGATTGTGGGTGCATTTGCAGCATTAGTACAAACACGTTTAAAGCGTCTACTAGCTTTAAGTAGTGTAGGCCACGTTGGTTTTATGTTAGCAGCTGTAAGTACAGGAACAATGGAAGGTGTTGAAGCTATGCTAGTATATTTAGCTGTATATACAGTCATGAATATTACTATGTTTACTTATATTTTAGGGGGTGAACAAGGAGGAAATAGTCCACGTTTAGTAACTGATTTAACAGGTTTAGGTCTTACACAACCTGTCATCGCACTAACAATGTGTATTATTTGGTTCAGTATGGCCGGTATTCCACCATTAGCTGGTTTTTATAGTAAAGCAATGGTTTTTTATAGTGCAGTAGCGGGAAACGTAACTACACTTGCAATTCTTGGTGTATTAACTAGTGTAGTAAGTTGCTTTTACTATATTCGAGTAATTAAAATTATGTATTTTGAAAAATCAAAAACATGGCCTGAAGCTCCTCGTATG
>Ga0222719_10000226_pt1 | contig 56686 bp, 41 predicted proteins | sample C33_34DmetaG_FD_165039 | JGI IMG/M metagenome (GOLD analysis project Ga0222719, IMG submission 165039) | Estuarine water microbial communities from San Francisco Bay, California, United States - C33_34D | ecosystem: Environmental > Aquatic > Marine > Unclassified | place: USA: California...
TAATGATAGTCTGCTGATACTATTGCGGATGGAACCCATCCAAGTATAAGCATGAACACACCATAAGCCGGGTGTACTAATACTTCTCTATAGGAAACAGTAGAAGATAGTACATAGATAAGTAAGCCAAGTAGTGTATATGTAAGTAACATAGTACTAATGGCTATAAGCATTGTCTTAGTAGCTTTCATAGCTATATTTATATATTTAAGTGAGATAAAAAGATTTGAGTGTTACAAAGTGGGTAAAAGTGGTGATTTAGACCATACACACACAATGCAACACACAAATAAATAAAAAGTAGTGTGTAAATAAGATTACAAACAAAAGATAGCAAGAGTAGCTATGAAAAATGTTTAAAAGGCCATGCACCGCTTTCACGATGCAGGCCTGTACTACTTACGCAGGCTCAACAGTCTGCAGAGGTGTACCGTCTTGAGCCATAGCCTCAACCTTGTTACCCTCACGGTCTGTCCATACCAATGGAACTACTTTCCATTCACCTGGTATTTCAAAGGCAACACCTTTGTTAGGCTCTAAATCAAGGCCTTTAAGGTGATTTGCTACAGCCTCATACTGTAGGTAGATTGGTGTACCTGTAGATGATACACCAAAAGTGTTAGCATTGTTCATAGCAATGCACATGTTTCCGTCTGTACCGTCATTCTTGACAGTACGTCTAACAAATGTAAATTTCATAAGCGTGTTTTTAAAGATTATACGTTAATGTTAATGATACAACAGGGGGTAGACCCCTGCCAAGAAATAGTTGGGGAGCAGTATAGCAGCACATCTCAAGAATGCTATACACGGAAAATTTGCAGGTCCGGTGGGGCACTGCTGAAAAACAATCCTCCTTGTTAGAGAAGCAGAATCTATTTTTTGGGGATATAAAAATTTCTTAACCCCCTTTTATTTTTGTATCTTGTTTATATAGGATCTTATAATACACACTGCTATGGATCATAATGAAGATAACTTTGATGATATGGATGGAGCATTGTTTGATGGTCTCTCTGAAATAGAACAAATGGAGCGTGAAGAAGAGTTAATTGCTTTGGCTTTTAATAACTCTTATAGTATCATTACTAAGGAAGTCACCTTTGATGAGTTGCTTATTCGTAATGATTCAACCGTAGAGGGCGTGACTACCGTGGCTCATGATATTGAAGATGGTCCTACTAAGGCGGATCTTGAGAATATAATTATATTTTTCCAAGAAAGAGAGGAATACGAGAAGTGTGCAGTGTTGCACAAGATGCTTCATGCATAATGTTCTTGTACACTAGACTATACAAATTATTACTGATATTGCTTATTGCAATGTGCAATAAAGGGTATGCTCAGGAGTGCACCCCATATCAATCACCTAAGAATTATATACTGGATGATAACAAATCTGCAGCTGTAGGATATGTAGCTTGTCTTCATGCAAGAGGTGTTGTAGCCGAGGTAGGGTATGATAATATATTTGTAGGTGTATTGGCTATGGGGAAAGGACATCATGGTGCAACCTACTCTTTTTTGCAGTATGAATTTGCAATTCGCGAAGTGAGAATCTATGGTGGTCCTGTGTATAAGTTAAATCACAATCCTGGTTTAGTGATAGGTAGAGCTGGTATTGATACTAGAATGTATAAGAGACTTTGGTTAACCGCTAGCGTACTTCAAATAAATCGTAATCTAAATTACTTGCATGTCGGAGTAAAAGCCGTATTGTAAAAATAACCCTTTAAACTTCTTGTATTTAAACTTGAATTGTTATATTTGTTACTGAACATATAAAATCAACAATTATGTCAGAACAAGAACAACCCAAGGAACTCTCTAAAGAAGAGTTGAAACAACGTAGAGAAGAAATTACTTCTTTTTACAAAGAGAACATCAAGCATCTTAAGGTTCAGAAAGAGTATGAAGAACTTCTAAGAGATATTGAAAAAGCACGTGCTGAACGTGTTCAGTCACAAATGTTCTTGGCTCAAGCTTATGGTGCTGGTCAAGAAGAAGCTGAAGAAGGAATGGATGAAGCTCGTCAAGAGTTTCAAGCTGCTATGTCTGAAGAATCTCGTAGAACTTTAAAGCGTAGTTAAATGGAATTACTAAAAGAAGGATCAAAAGGTTCTAGTGTAAAAGAACTACAAAGAGCTCTTAAGATTTCTGTTGATGGTATTTTTGGTCCTGGTACTAAAAAAGCTGTTATTAGATTTCAATTAGGATCTGGATTGTCAGCTGATGGTATTGTAGGTAAGGACACATGGGCTTTACTACGTACTAGAGGACCAGAGACTGAAGCAATAGATGAAGACACTGATACTATGGAGCAATATTTTACAACTCCATATAATCAAACTATTCATAGACACTTCTTACCAAAGGGTGAGTACATTGAAGGACCAATCAAGAATGATTATGTCTTTTTACATCATACAGCAGGATGGCACAATCCATATAAAACAATTGATCACTGGGGTAGAGATAGCAGGGGACGTGTTGCCACTGAATTTGTACTAGGGGGTCAGAAAGTAACTGATGGTAATGCAGACTATGATGGTGTTATGGTACAAGCATTTCCTGAAGGAGGATATGGTTGGCACCTTGGTAAAACAGGTAGTGGTTTTATGAACCGCCATTCTTTAGGTATTGAGATTAATAACTTTGGTTATTTAACTAAAGATTTAAAAACATATGCTGGTCAAACAGCACATGAATCTCAAGTATGTACTTTGAAAGAACCATTTAAAGGTTATACCCATTGGCATAACTATTCTACAAGACAAATAGAAGAATTGGAGAAATGGTTAAGATATATAGCTGAAAGAGATAATATAGATATCCGTATTGGATTAGTACAATGGATTAAGAAATACGGACCAACAAAAGCATTTGAATTCCAAGAGGATGCTTACTATGGTAAAGTAAAAGGCCTTTTAACACATACTAATGTTAGAAGAGATAAGTTTGACTGTTACCCGCATCCTGACTTGATAGATATGCTGTTAAGTTTATAATATGGCAATAGTAAATAAAGTAGATCAAAAAGCAAAAGTAGATCTGGATACAACAATCCAGTATCAAATTGTTACATACTGCTTCTTCAATAATTTGCAAATAAGCAATTCAGATTTAAAATGTTTAGCTGAGCTTGCAAAGATAGGAGAGGTTGAGCTGACTTTTTTCTGCCTTCACGTGACTGATCTGGGGATTTTTAAAAGTCCTCAGTCAGCACGTAATGCAATTACAAAGGCAAGTAAAAAAGATCTTGTTATCAAAGATGGCAAGAATAGAAAGAAGATATTTTTAAATAAAAAGATGAATGTACAGACATCTGGAACTGTTCTGTTAGACTATAAAATTTTAGGCGTTGAATCCGAAGAGTCATAAAGATTTTAAAGAAGGTATAGCAGAAAAAGTGGGTGTACATCCAGAAGTAGTGGATGAATTTATAACTTTTTATTATGCAAAGCTTAGAAAGAACCTTTCTAATTTAACTTATCCAAGTATAAATGTTACCGGTTTGGGAACATTTCATATTAGAAAAGGTAAACTAAACAATGCAATTAAAAAGAATAAAAGTCTTTTGGGTAACTTAATTAAAAATACTTATGACGGTTATGAAAAGCATATATCTCTAACAGAAAAAATAGAAATGTTAGATAATGCTAAAAGAATGATAGAAGAAGTAGATCAAGAAAGAAAGGAATTTAAAAAGAAAAATAAATGAATTTAAAACAGTTAATAGACGCATTTAAAAACCTTGACAAGATAGGAGAGGGTGTCTATAGATCTATTTTTACTAAAAAAGAAGTGGAACTTGTTGCAGAAGAAAGAATGAAAATATGCAATAGTTGTCAACTACTTGATAATCAAGGAGATAAATGTTTTGCTCCTGGAACACAACCTTGTTGTAGTGATTGCGGTTGCAGTCTTCACTTTAAAACAAGATCCTTATCATCAGAATGTCCTCAAGGTAAGTGGTCTGCATTAATGACAGAAGAACAAGAAGAAAAATTAAATTTATAATTATGACAGTATCAGAAATAGTAAAAGATCTTTTAAAATATAAAATGATCACAGAAGAAGCAGCAACTATATTGCTTAGAGCAGAGGTTGATGCTATTGCATATAGAGTAACAAACAGTGATGTTAGTAGTACGTATGATTTTGAAAGTCTTAAAAAGATTGGTATTTGGACTACTACTACTACAAATGATAAACTAAAATAATATGGCTATAGTATTTAAAGAGGAAGGTCACATATATGAAAGTGTAGATCAGGATAAGATAAACTGGACTAGTGTAACTTCTTTTATAGGTATGTTTAAACCTAAGTTTGATGCTAAAGCACAAGCAAAGAAGTCAGCTAAAAATAAAAGATCCAAATGGTATGGTATGACTGATAAAGAAATACTAGCAGCCTGGAACAAAGAAACAGAAAGAGCAATAGGATTAGGTAATTGGTATCATAACCAAAGAGAAGCAGATATGCTTGACTTTAAGACCATTGAAAGACATGGTGTAGAGCTACCTATTATAAAACCTCTAGTTGACGAAGATAATGGTGCTAAAATTGCTCCAGATCAAAAGCTAAAAGATGGAGTATATCCAGAACATTTAGTTTATTTAAAATCTGTGGGATTGTGTGGACAAGCGGATTTAGTAGAAGTTGTAAATGGTTATATTAATATTACAGATTACAAAACAAATAAAGAAATTAAAGAAAAAGGATTTACTAATTGGGAGGGTATAACATCTAAAATGTACAATCCCGTTAGTCATCTTGATGATTGTAATCTTAATCATTATAACCTACAACTCAGTATTTATGCGTATATTATTAAAAAGCACAACCCTAAACTAAAGATAGGGGATTTGATTATTCAGCATGTTAAATTCAAACAAATTGGTACAGATAAAAATGGATATCCAATTAATGAACATGTAAATGGAGAACCTGTAATTGAAGAAATAAAAATGTATAACCTACCATATTTAAAGGATGAAGTAAATAGTCTTATAATGTGGTTTAAAGACAATAAGAAATGACAGAAAGCCAAGAATTTGTAAAGGTTGTTTTTGTACAAAAACCAACTGTATCTTCAACTGGAGAAGTAAATATTTCATATGAAAAAAAATATGTAGATATTACATTAGATCTTTCTTTGGTTAGTGCTTATTCTCATTATGTAAATTCAACTAATGGTGATGTAGACACTAATGTAACAGAAATTTATTTACAAGGAGCTGCTCAATCTATTTATATAAAAAAGGCATATCATCTTTTTGATGATATAATTCAAGCATTATGATAGTAAAATTATTTGATATTCAAAATGGTAAAGTAATACCAACAGAACATTGCTATACTTTAAAGTTTCTAAAAGATTTAATGGAAGAATATCCTGATACGTATATGAGTATCTATCAATATTTATTTTATATGTCTTGTCCAAATCCAGATTTAAATCCATTTTTCAATTTACCAGAACATGAAAAAGAAGATATAATAGTTGAGGAAGTTAGTTTAGAAGAATCAACTGAAGATTCTAAAATTAGATATTCATTGGATATGTGTAGAAAACTTTATGAAACACCAACTTATAGAGCTTATGTGGGTATTAAATCTATGCTTGATAGACTAGCTAGATACATGGAAACTACACAGATTGAACACGGACGTGATGGAAATATTAATTCTCTTGTAAATGCTGCAGCCAAATTTGAGCAAATTAGAAATTCTTACAAAGGAGCCTTTAGTGATATGAAGGAAGAACAAGAAAGTCAAGTGCGTGGTGGTGCAGGTTTAGCTTATGATCAAATGTAATGACAAATAAAAAAGAAAACTGGGTATTCTGTTATTGGGATGAGCCCGTAAATGTAAAACCAAATAAAACAAAAGATGAAAACAAGAATAGTTCCCGTAGGAAAAAAGGTTCTAATAAAACCTAAAGAAGCACAAAGAACAGTACCTGGTACTAATATTATTATTCCAGATACAGCATTAGAAAAGATATATCAAGGTTATGTTGTAGCCGTAGGTGTTGAGGTTCAGGAAATTAACTCTGGAGATTTAATTCAATATGCTGATTATTGTGTTCCAACAGAAATGAAACATGAAGGAGAAAGACATTTACTAATTAATGCAGGAGATGTTTTTGCTGTAATACAGTCTATTGAGTAGTGTTTATATCTGTACCTACATATCAAAATGGAACATGGTCTAATACAGACTTTGAGACAAGACAAGATTTTTTAGATTTTGTCTTGTCTATATTTAAAGAACCTGGTCTTTATAATTTTAATGAATTAGCATTTGAGTTTAATGCTGAAGCAAGAAGATTTAATAAAGATGGTTTTTATTGTGCTGCTCCATTTAGATCAAAAGACTTTATTGATTATTGGAATGATCAAAAAGATAAATGTCGTGTAGGTGTTATTTATAAAGACAAAGATCTTACATGGTATTTAACCAGAGATTATTACATGTGGTTAAACTTCTTACCCATCTATGATAAAGAAGAAAAGAAGTATGGCTTTGCCAAAGTCAGAGATGCTCAGTATCATATGGCTCTTTATGAGTTATTAGCAGAACTAAATTATAAGCATTCTGCTATACTAAAGAAACGTCAGATTGCATCTTCTTACTTTCATATGGGTAAAATCATTAATACTTATTGGTTTGAAGAAGGTAGTACATGTAAGATTGGTGCGTCACTAAAAGACTACATTAATGACAAAGGGTCTTGGAAGTTTCTTGATGAATATAAAACTTTCCTTAATGAGCATACTGCTTGGTATAGACCCAGTAATCCAGAAAAGGTATTACTATGGCAACAGCAAATTGAAGTTAAGGTTGGTAATAGGAAAACATCTAGAGGTCTTAAATCTAAAATACAAGGTGCGTCCTTTGAGAAAAACGCTACAACAGGTGTAGGGGGTCCAACAACTTATTTCTTTCATGAGGAGGCAGGTATTGCACCTAAAATGATGCAGACTTATGAGTACTTACGTCCTGCAATGTCTTCTGGTATGGTTACAACCGGTATGTTTATAGCTGCTGGTTCTGTGGGTGATTTGGATCAGTGTGAACCATTAAAAGAAATGATCTTAAATCCTACATCAAATGATATATATGCTGTAGAAACTAACCTAATGGATAAAGATGGTACAATAGGTTTAGCCGGCCTATTTATACCTGAGCAATGGTCTATGCCACCTCATATTGATAAATATGGTAATTCATTAATAGAAGAAGCTTTAGAAGCTATTAGATTAGAAAGAAAGAGGTGGAAAGCAGATCTTAATCCAGAACAGTATCAATTACGTATTTCTCAGAAACCAACTGATATTGCTGAAGCATTTGCTTACAGAAAAGAGTCTGTATTCCCTCAAGGTATTCTATCTAAACAAATGAAGAAGATAGAAGAAAAAGAATATGCCTATGAGCACATAGAACTTGAAAGAGTTCAAGATGGAATTATGGCCAAAAGATCTAATAAACTTCCTATTTCAGATTTTCCTGTAAATAAAAAGGCTCAAGATAAGACAGGTTGTTTGGTTGTTTGGGAAAGACCTATAGCTAACCCAGAGTTTGGTGCTTATTATGCTTCTATTGACCCCGTATCAGAAGGTAAAACAACTACATCAGACTCTTTGTGTAGTATTTTTGTTTATAAAAACTCAGTTGAGATTACTAGGGAAACTGCAAATGGACTAGAGCATTTTGTAGAGCCAGCTAAAATTGTAGCTGCATGGTGTGGTAGATATGATGATATTAATAAAACACATCAGCAATTAGAATTAATTATAGAATGGTATAATGCTTGGACTCTTGTTGAGAATAACATCTCTCTTTTTATACAGCATATGATTGCTAAAAAGAAACAAAAATATCTTGTACCCAAACAACAAATTTTATTCTTAAAAGACTTAGGTAGTAATAGAACAGTGTATCAAGAATACGGTTGGAAAAACACAGGTACTCTTTTTAAAAGTCATTTGATTTCATATGCAATTGAATTTTTAAGAGAAGAGATTGATGTAGAAACTGATCAGGATGGTAATGTATTATCAACTACATTAGGTATAGAAAGAATACCTGATCCAATGTTATTAAAAGAAATGTTAGCTTATTATCCTGGTCTTAACGTGGATAGATTGGTTGCTTTCTCTGCTTTGGTGGCTTTTGCTAAAATACAAGAGTCTAACCGGGGATATTTGAAAAGAAAGGAGTCTGAAACGGATATTTCCTTGGATAATTCAAAAAATTTGTATAAATTAAAGTATAGTCCGTTTAAAAATTTAGGACGGGGTAAAACTAGTATTGGTGGTAAAAAAATTAAAAGATCTGCCTACAAAAATTTTAGATAAGTATGAAGGTATTTAATGCAATGCAATTGAAGAATGGTGCTAAAGCTGAAAGCGGGTATCCTACTACTTCTAGTCTAACACAACCAATACAATTTTTGTCTTCAAAGAAAAAGGATGAAAACTGGGCAGCTTGGAATTTAGATTGGCTTGAATTGCAAGGTATGCAGTTCTTAAGACAAAATGCAAGAAAGCTTCTTAAGAATTATAAATTAGCAAAAGGTATTATTGATAAAACAGACTACATTGTTGAAGAGGACAATGATTACTCTGACCTTGTTAATGTTCTTACAAAGGAAGATGAGTCGGCTCTAGAATTAAAGTTTTATCCAATTATTCCAAACGTAGTAAATGTTCTTTGTGGTGAATTTTCTAAAAGATTTAGTAAAGTTCAATTTAGAGCAGTTGATGATTTGTCTTATAATGAAATGCTTGAACAAAAAAGAGCACTAGTTGAAGAAAATCTATTGGCAGATGCAGAAAAAAAATTAATAGCAAAAATGCTAGAGATGGGTGCAGATATAAATGCACCTGAAGTAAAGGAACAATTAGCTCCTCAAAACCTCAAAACTCTTCCTGAGATAGAAGACTTTTTTAGTAAAGACTACAGAAGCTTAGTAGAAGAATGGGCGTCTCATCAATTAAATGTTGATGAAGAACGTTTTAAAATGCAAGAATTAGAAGAGCGTGCATTTAGAGACATGCTTATTACAGATAGAGAATTCTGGCATTTTAGAATGATGGAAGATGATTATGAAGTAGAACTTTGGAATCCTGTTCTTACATTCTATCAAAAATCACCAGATACAAGATATATATCTCAATCTAATTACGCAGGTAAAATGGATCTTATGACCGTAGCTGACGTAATTGACAAGTATGGATATCTAATGAATCAAAAACAATTAGAGTCTTTACAAGAAATCTATCCTGCTAAATCAGGTAGATATCAAGTATCTGGTTATCAAAATGACGGTGCATATTATGATCCTACAAAATCACATGAATGGAACACTAATGCACCAAGCTTAGGTTATAGACAATTTGTAAGCAATTGGAATAATGCTCCTGAATATGGGGGTGACATTATCAGTTCTATTCTTAATGAGGGTGATGATTTACCAAATTGGGGGGAAGGGTCCTTAATGAGAGTTACCACAGTCTACTGGAAAACTCAACGTAAAGTTGGACACCTTACTAAAATCACAGAAGAAGGGGAGATAATTCAGGAGATTATTGATGAAACCTTTAAGGTTACAGAAAAACCAATTTATGATACAACTTTATACAAAAATAAAACTAAAGAAAATCTAGTTCAAGGAGAACACATAGATTGGATTTGGATTAATGAAGTATGGGGTGGTATTAAAATTGGACCAAACTTACCAGCATTTTGGAAGTCAGATGCAAGTAATAATATTAATCCTATTTACTTAGGTATTAATAGAAAGAAACCAGGTAAGATTCCATTCCAATTTAAAGGTGATACAAGTTTATATGGTTGTAAACTACCAGTTGAAGGACGTGTATTTTCTGACCGCAACACTAGATCAACATCTTTAGTTGATCTTATGAAAGCGTATCAAGTTGGATACAACATGGTTAATAATCAGATTGCAGATATTCTAGTAGATGAACTAGGTACTGTAATTATGTTTGATCAAAATGCATTACCAAGACACTCTATGGGAGAAGATTGGGGTAAGGGTAATTATGCTAAAGCTTATGTAGCAATGAAGGATTTCCAAATGCTTCCTCTTGATACATCTATTACTAATACAGAGAATGCAACAAACTTTAATCATTATCAGACTCTAAATATGGAGCAGACTAATAGGTTAATGTCACGTATTCAATTAGCTAATTATTTTAAACAACAAGCGTTTGATGCAATTGGTGTAAATCCACAGCGTTTAGGTGCTCCTATGGGTAATGAAACAGCTACTGGAGTTACTCAAGCATTAAATCAATCTTATGCACAAACAGAGATTTACTTTACTCAGCATGCGGATCATTTAATGCCTAGAGTTCATCAAATGCGTACAGATCTAGCACAATATTATTATAGCACAAGTCCAAGTGTGAGACTTTCTTACATGACAACGGAAGCAGAAAAAGTAAATTTTGTAATAAATGGAACTGATCTCTTATTAAGAGACTTTAATGTATTTGCTACAACTAAAACAAATCATAGAGGTATACTAGATCAATTGAAACAATTAGCTATTAGCAATAATACTTCTGGTGCAAGTATTTATGATTTAGGTAATATTATTAAAGCAGATTCTATTGCTGAGGTTTCTGATATCTTAAAGGATGCAGAAACTAAACAAATGCAAATGAGAGACCAAGAAATGCAACAGCAAAGAGAAATGCAAGAACAACAGCTTCAAGCTAAAGCTCAAGAAGAGCAGCTTAAACGTGATTATGAAAGCATGGAAGCGGATAAAGAACGTCAAAAAGATCTTGAAGTAGCACAAATTAGAGCAGCTGGTTATGGTTCTATGGCTGATATAAATCAAAATCAAATTTCAGACTATCAGGATGAAATGGAAAATATCAGAAAAGATAGAAAAGATAGAGAACAGATGAATATGCAAAAAGAACAAGCGCGTATTCAAAACTCTAATATGCAATCTAAATTACAAATAGATAGAGAAAAATTAGCAACTCAAAGAGAAGTTGCTGATAAGAAACTTCAGGTAGCTAGAGAAAACAAAAACAAGTATGATGTTTCTTCATCTGAAAGAAAGAAAAAATCTTAAAATAAACTTTCTTAATATATTTAAAAACAGAAAAAACATAGATAGCTATATACTGCACAAAATCAAATAACAGCTTTGCATTTTGTAAGTTTATTTCTAAAAATGTTTGTATATTGTATATGTAAGAATTAGTAATTACAAAAACCAACAATATTATGGCAACAGAAACTAAAACAGTTGAGAGTAAAGTTACTCAAGAAAATATTGATTTAGATTCTCTTTTTGATGGTGCAGCTGGTGCAGATAGCGTAACAGTTCCAGAAGAAAGTCAACCTAAATCAATTTTTACAAAACCAAGTGAAGAAGCTGATTTTTCTTTTGCAGACCCAGAAGCGGAAGTAGAAGAGAATACAGAAACAAAAGAAGTTGAAACAGAAGCAAATGCTGAAGAGACAACAGAAACCAAATCAGAAGTTAAAGAAAGTGCAGACGAAGTATTTGCAGCACTTGATGAAGCGGAAGATGAGGATGAACAAGAGGAGAAAAAAGAAACAAGAGGAAGAAAAAAGATTTCTGGAATAAGTGATGTGTTTAACAAACTTATAAAAGATGACAAGATTGTTCCTTTTGATGATGATAAGCCGTTAGAAGAATATTCGGCTAAAGACTGGGAAGAATTAATTGAAGCTAACTTGGAAGAAAGGGCAAGTCAAGTTAGAAGAGAAACTCCCAAACAGTTCTTTGAAAGTTTGCCACAAGAACTCCAGATTGCTGCAAGATATGTTGCAGATGGAGGTAGAGACCTAAAAGGTTTGTTTTCAACACTAGCTCATTCTGAAGAGAAAAAGAGTTTAGATGTTAAAAATGAAAACGATCAAGAGGTTATTATTAGAGACTACCTTCAAGCTACAGGATATGGAACAGCAGAGGAGATTGCAGAGGAAATTGAAATTTGGAAAGATTTAGGAAAGCTTGAACAACAAGCTTCTAAGTTTAAACCAAAGTTGGATAAGATGCAGGAAAAAGTGATTGCTCAAAAATTGCAAGAACAAGAAATGCGTAAGAAACAACAACAACAAGCATCTCAGCAATACATGGAGAACGTATATAATACTCTTAAGGAAGGTTCCTTGGGTGATATTAAAGTTGATAGAAAGACGCAGTCTATGCTATACAATGGTTTAGTACAACCCAATTATCCTTCAGTAAGTGGTAGAAATACAAACTTGTTAGGTCATTTGCTTGAAAAGTATCAGTTTGTTGAACCAAACTATACACTGATTTCAGAAGCACTGTGGTTGTTATCTGATCCTGATGGTTATAAAAATAAAATCATGGAGAAAGGTGCTCAACAAAGTGTAGAGAAAACAGTAAGAAAGCTTAAGACTGAACAAGCTAATGCTGGTGGATCCTCTCTTGGAGTAGAACAACGTGAAGAAGATACTAAATCACGTTCTACAAAAAGAAAGATTCCAAGAAGCAATAACATATTTAAAAGGTTTTAATAATAAACACAAATAATAAACAATTAATTTAAATAACAATCAATTATGGCAACTCCTGTTTTAAACAATGGAATTTTCCTAAGAGATACTGCCTACAAAGCAAGTTCTCATGTTGATTCTTATCACCTTACCCAGATGCTTGGTTCTGCCGAGCCTATGGATATGGGACCAGTTGATTTGTGGGCAATGACTCAAAAAGTTGAAATGCCTCTTTATCAAATGGCTTCTTTTGGTGGAAAGAATACAATCTCTGTAGACAACGCACGTGGTGAGTACAAATGGCAAACTCCTATCGCTCAAGATTTACCTTTTGTTGTAGCTGACATTGAGCCAGCAAATGACGCAAAAGGTGTTGATGGTACTACCTTCAAAATCAAACTCTCTAAGAGAGCATTTGGTCACGGTGATATCATTACTTATGACAAGTACAACGGTTTGGAAATGTACATCACTGCTGATGACATTATTCCTGCTGGTGACGGATTTATCTACACTGTTCAGTTGGTAAACAACAACAGTGCTGTTTCTTTGGACAACTCTTACTTAAATGCAGGTACTAAGTACTTTAGAAAAGGTTCTGCACGTGGTGAATACGGAGAAAGATTCTCTGACATTGAAACTGGTTCTGGATTCCGTGAGTTCTACAACTTTGTTGGTGGAGCTGAAGCACACGTACATTACTCTGTATCTAGCCGTGCTGATCTTATGATCAAAGGTGGTTTGAATGCTGATGGTACTGTACCTGTAACGGAAATCTGGAGAAACTATGATGAAAGCGGTAATCCTTCAGTATCTTCTATTGAAGAATTAGTAGCTAGCATGGGTAAGTCTGGTGCGCGTCAAGCATTTGAAGAAGGTAGATTGAGCAGAACTTTCGTTACTAATATGGAAGCAGCTCACCTTAGCAAAATTGCTAATGACATTGAAACTTACCTAATGTGGGGTAAAGGTGGTAGAATTAAGCAAGACGGACCGGATGATATCAGATTATCTGTAGGTCTTTGGTCTCAGTTGGATAACTCTTTCAAGAGAGTATACAACAAGTCTGCTTTCTCTCTAGACATGTTTAAGTCTGAACTATACAACTTCTACCAAGGTAAAGTTGAGTTCAAAGGACCAGACCCACAGCGTCAATTAGTTGTACAAACTGGTATCGGTGGTATGCAGCTAATTAACAAAGCTATTGCTGATGAAGTTTACGGTTCAGGTCTTGTACAGAATGCATCTGAAATTGGTGCTGTAACTGGACAAGGTATGGATCTAGACTTTGGTTTTGCTTACACAAGCTTTACTATTCCTTTCTTGGCAAATGTTAAGTTTGTATTGAACCCAGCATTTGATAACCTTCACACTAATGATGTTGAGAATCCATTGATTGATGGACGTCCATTGAGCTCTTATAGCTTCATCATCTTTGATGTGACTGAGAATGGTAACGATAACATTCACTTATTGAAATTGTCTTGGGATAACCAATTGAAGTGGTTCTACCAAAATGGTACTATGGACTACATGGGACGTACTCAAGGCTTTGCTTCTTCTGGTAACTTTAATGGTTATAGAGTTTACATGACTCAAACCATGCCAGCTGTATGGGTGAAAGATCCAACCAAAGTATTGAAAATTGTTATGAGAAACCCTGTAACTGGAGGTTCATTCTAATAACATAATTTTATAACCAGAAAGGGGAGGTGGGTAAAACCTCCTCCCTTTTTTTAAAAAAAAGTATACCATGGCACTTGATAAATTAAAACAAAAAAACCGTGATGAGGTTCTTGATAAAGCATCAAGATCAGAACATGGGCAAGCTAGATTTGCTCATCTTAATGTATTAGTTGATTACATTAATAAACTTGAAAAAAGAATAGAAGCTCTTGAACAAGCTCCTTGATAGTGATTAAGTTGTTATTTCTCAAATAACTTTTGCTGGGAAACCAGCATTAGAAATATTAATAATAAATATAGACAAATGTCTATTTTTGAGTAAACAACTAAATATTATTAATTTTAAAAACCAATTGAAAAATGAGTGATTACACTATTGTAGAAAAGTATCAGCAAAGTAAAAATCAAACTATTGCTATACGACCCTTCTTTGATCCTAGTAAACAAAATATGGGATTAGAGCAGTATGGAATGGCACTTCATGAAGGAGTATGGCATGAAGAATCTTTAGCCTGTTTGGAATTAAACGGTGTTAAAAGGTATGTAACAGGTTTAAATGAATTTGCACCTGATGTAAAAAGACTAGCACCTGGGGATCGTGAAGTAAAAGTTAAAGAAATTAGACAGGTTGTTACACAACTTGAAGCTGAACTTGCAGCAAATGTTTTAGATCCAGAAGACAAAGACTTTTGGAATAAAGTAACTTTATTAAAACCAGATAATGATAAATTTTGGTCTCGCATTAGTTTAAGATGTGGAAATGATCCTCTTTATCTAGATCCATCAAAGGATCCTTATGATTTAATTAAAATTTATGCTATTAATGCTGGAGGTTTTTCTATTGTAGCCAAGTCACTTAAAGATGCAAAGAAAGCTGTAAACCCTCCTAAATTTTACTTAGATCAGTTAGAAGAAACCATCAGTGAAAGAACTCAGTACACTAAACTTAGAAATAAAGCTTTAGTAGAGTTGCAAAAATTATATGATACTGATACAACAAAGTTGATGTATGTTGCTAAAAGTGTAGATGTAGAAAGTACACAGTATACAAAGTCAACACCAAATGATATCATGTATGAAAATATGGATATGTTCATTAATGGAGAGGGAACAGAATCTAATAAGAAAAGAGCAGCTGAAAGCTTTTTAGATGCTGCAAAAGATTCTATGGAAAATCTGAAAATCAGAGCATTAGTTAAAGATGCTTTATTTTACAGATTCCTTGTACCAAAATCTTCAGGTTGGATTGAGACTGTAGATAGTTCAGAAAAATTAGGTAAAAGACCTGGTGAAGTTATTGACTATCTAAAGGAACCGTCTAATGAAGATACTTTAATGAGTTTAATGTCCAAAGTAGAAACATACTGGAATACATAACACATTAAGAAATGAATAATCAAACTCTACAAATTAAATTAAGACAAAGGCTAAATAAACTATCTAGCAATGATTTTGACAATATAGAATGTTGGCAAATTGTAGAGGCATTTAATAAAGCGCAAGTTGAATGGGTAAGACGTCAACTTCATGGTAATAATATGTATCGTGAAGGAGATGAGATGTCTAAAAGAAGAATAGATGATTTAAATATTCTTTTAGAAGAATCCAATTTACCTGGTTTTTTAGATGACAATTATTTTCAGTCTACTGCTATTCCTACTGATTACATGGAATATAAAAGGATATCAGCATTTGCAACAAGTGAGTGCTGTCCTGATCCAAGATCAATGACTGTTTATTTATCTGAAGAAGCTAATGTTGATTTAATTATGAGAGACCCTCTTAAAAGACCTGATTATGATTGGGGAGAGACATTCTGTACATGGTTAGGTAACAACGTTAGAGTTTATAGAAGAGAGTTTGATATTACAGATGTTATTTTAACTTACTATAGACAACCCGTTAATATAGAAATAGCGGGTTGTCAAAATCCTTATGATGGAACACAAACAACAGTTGATGTAGAATGTGAATTTAAAGATGATATAGCAGAAGTATTACTAGATGAAACAGCTTCTTTAATTGCTGGTGATATAGAAAACTTTAATCAGTATACAACAAATCAACAAACAGCTGAAAGAAATAATTAATGGAAAATAAAAGAACTTTAAGAAAAGAGGTTTCTAAAGGATTATCTAGATCTGCAACTAAAAAGTCAATGATGGATAGATCACCTGAAATGAAAAAGGTTGATGCAATGACTGGTGATTTAGTTGTAGAGATTATGAATGCAAGAACAAGTTTTCATAAACTTCATTTACAAGTAACCGGAGATGGTTCCTATGCACAACATAAAGCACTAAACGAGTTATATGATGCACTACCTGATTTGATAGATACTATTGCTGAAGGATATCAAGGAGCTTGTGAGGTTCTCTTAGCATACCCTGATAAAGCACCAGCAACATTAATAGATGTAGATGGTGCAGTAGAATATATGAGGATATTGGCAATGCAAATAGATGAATTGCAAAAAGTAATGCCTCATAGTGAAGTTGTAAACAATCTTGATCTAATTAAAGATGAAATAAACTCTGCTAAATATAAACTATTATTTCTTAGCTAGTTGGAATATTAAAAAGAATATTGTATATTATATATGTGTGAAACACACAACTTTTATTTGTTAAACTTAAATTTATAAAAAATGGCTTATTTTAATCATGCTTTTTACAAAAGCTTTTTAGCAGTATCAGCTGATGCTGTTGATGGAACTAAGACTGCAGATTTAGCTGCAGGTCAATTAGCCTTGGTAGATGGAAGTGACTGGACTGCTCATGCGGTTGGTGCTTTTCCTGTACCTGGAATGGCTTATTTAGTACAAGGTTCTCTTCACTCAAGTGACACTATTGGTAATAATAAACACCACGGTGGTTATGCAGAATCTGTAAAATCAAAAGGAATTAACCCAAGATACTTGACAAGAGTATGGGAGTCTAGCTGTGTTGAGGCTACTCCTTCTGTTGCTTCTATTAAGGTTGGTCCTAAATGTCACCCATGTGGTAGCAATTTAATGCTTCGTTTGGATGTTAAAGGTGCTCCTGCTTTACGTTATTTAAATCACAATGCTTATGCAATTGGTGATTCTATTGGAGATGCAGCTGATGGTGATGTACCAGGATTGTGTTGTGTAGATGGTCAAGAATACCTTGATCCTGCAGTAGCACTTGCTAAAATGGGCAAAATGCTATTAGCAGATCCTATTGTTGCTCCTTTCATTAAGGAACCAACTGCAGGTGGTATTGAAGTATCTGTTGCAGGTGTTGCAACTGTTTACAGCATTGCTGATGTATTAGATGGTACTTATGTTGCTTCAACTGATCCAGTTACTGATGAAGTATCTGCTAAGATTTCATTTGAAGGTGCTTATGTGGATACTAAATTCGGTGACTGTACTTTTGATACACGTGATTACTACGGTAAAGAACCAATTCAATTGTATGCTTCATTGTTAAATGAAACTGGTGATCCTTGTAATGATTGTGGTGAAGCTGAAAGAACAGCTGGTACTACTAAGCAAACTCAAGGTGAGAGTGTATTGAGACAACTTTTATTGACTGAATCTTACGGTCAAGCTCCTTTCCACCAAGGTAATGCTGATGCATTCCGTATGCGTGAGATTGAAGGATCTGAAGAAGTTATCTCTGCTGTAGATCGTAGTGCTTTATACAAAGCTTACTATGTACAACACAGCATTCCACGTTTGAACAATGCTACAAGCGTATTTGATAATGATCAGTATGTTTATGAGATCTTTGTTAAATGTGATGATGATGCTGCACAAGGTCAAGTTGAAGTTTTATTGGATGCTCTAGTAGCAGCTGCTAATTCTTCTGGTAATCCAATTGTCAGAGAAGAATCAATTGATCAATAAGAAATATTGACTATGAATATAGAAGGTGAGGGAGCAATCTCTCACCTTTTTTATTTTACATTCTAATCTTTTTTTTGTATATTATCTATGTAGCAGATTGTATATACAATAATATAAATTATGGCCGATAAGCATATATTAAGTCTAGAAGTTCCCACAGTAGCAAATTGTGAGATACTAAATATAAAAGATACAAGTCAGTATTCTTCTAAATTAGATATTGATTGTGGAGAGCTATTGGTTACTCCTCCAGGATATAATGCGCCCGTTCTTTTAAAGGTGGATCCTAGTTTTGATATTAATCTGAACGGTTGTCTTCTTGGTACACAAACACAGAATTGTGGTACTATGAGAACTTCTTTAATGGATGGTATTTATGTTATAAAATACAGTGTAGCACCAGTTGACAAAGTTTATGTAGAGTATAATCATTTAAGAATTACAAATATACTTACACTATACTATGAGACTTTATGTCACATTGATATAAAAGATTGTGAACCTCATAGTGAAAGAAAAGATCTTATTGATGAAATGAAATATATAAGAACAGTAATTGATGGAGCGGTTGCAAAAGTAGAATATTGCAATAGTCCAAAAGAAGGTATGGCTTTGTATGATTATGCAAAGAAAAGACTTCAGAAAATTTCATGTAAAACTGTAGGGTGTTAAACAATTAATAAACCAATATTATGAATTGTAAAAAATGTAATAAAACATTTAGTTGTGGTTGTCAGAAAACAAAAGCATCAGATGGAGCAACTGTGCATAAAGCATGTAAATCTGAATATGAGGCAACTTTAAAAGTAGAGAATGCAAAATAATGGATACTGCTTTAATTAAACAGATAGAAACGGAAAGAAAATTTGCTACTGCTGTATATAAAAACTTTATGTCTTTAAGATATGGTATGGATCCGTGCTGTCTTGTAGACATGGAAGCAGCAGCAATTGATAAAAGTTTGTGTGATTGGGAAGATTTAAAGTCAAAATTTGAAATGGTTGATAAGACAAAAAATATACAAACATGTTCTACATCTTCTAACTCAGGTGCGCTTACATGGACAACGGCTGATATTGAAGGATTAATTAAAAGAATAGAAATTCTTGAAACTACATCTTTGGAAGATGAAAAAGATTTGAACTATGTTCATGATCAACCTACTCCATCATTTACATGGACAATAAATCACAATCTTAATAAGAAACCTTCAGTAAGATTAGAAGATCTTACAGGTGCAGATATTATAGGTGAGATTAATTACACAAATGATAATACAGTAACAATACAATTTGCAATTCCTGTTGCTGGAACTGCTTACTTAAATTAATAGCAACAAAAATTAAGCAATAAACAAAAAAAACAATTATGGCTCTTAAGTATTTGTCTCATTTAGAGACGTTAAACATTGACATGCAAGGGTACGAGTTACAGAATGCTGTAATACACACTCTTACCACTGCAACAAGACCTGCAAGTCCTACAGCAGGTCAGATTATTTACAACTCATCAACGGGTTCATTAGAAGTATTTGATGGATCAGCATGGGTTTCTGCTTCAGGTGATATTACTGCAGTAACTGTATCAAGTGGTGCTGGTCTTACTGGTAGTGCTTCTGGTACTTCAGGTGCAGTATCTGGTACTATTGCTCTTGATTATGCTGGATCAGACAACTTTATTTTAGCTGCTGGTGCGGGTTCAGGTGATGTTACAACTGCTATGCACATTGCAGTATCTGATGCATCAGATAACGTTAACTATTATGATGTACTTGCTTTACCATTTACAGATAACACTGGTACTGTAACTAGCGTTGCTGCTTCTGGTTCTGGTGGTGTAACTATTTCTGGTAGCCCTATTACTACTTCAGGTACTATTGCAATTGGTCTTTCTAATGTTCCTAACAGTTCATTGGCTAATGACTCAGTTGAAATTATTGCTGGTAAAGGTTTGCAGGATGGCGGTTCTGTAGCATTGGGTGCTAGTGTAACATTAAATGTTGATTACCTAGGTACAGATAACGTTGTTGTTGCTGCTACAGACTCAAGAGGTGTCCCTGTACAACCAGATTGGTCTTTGCTTGTTTCTAATAATGACTCAGGAAATGCAGAACGTTTTCTAATTGGTGATTTACCATTTAGCACTACTAGTGGTACAGTAACTTCTGTAGCTGTTGGTGGTAATGATGGTATTACTGTTTCAGGTTCTCCGATTACAAGTTCAGGTACTATTTCTTTAGGATTAGCTGATCTTAGCATTGCAAATGCTAAACTTGCAAATTCTCAAGTAACATTTGGTTCTACAACTGTAGGCTTGGGTGGTACTTCAACTTCTATTGCTGGTTTAACTGAATTAGATTTTGTTGCCGGTGATAGAGTTATTGGTGCTTCTATTGGTGCAAATAATTTAACTCTTGGTGCTGCAACTTCTACAGTTGTTATTCCTGGTGATTTGCGTGTTGATGGAACAACCACTCAAGTTAACTCTAATGAAGTTAATATTGGTGATGCAATTATTACATTGAATGCTGATGAAACTGGTGCTCCTTCTCAAAACGCAGGTTTTGAAGTAGAAAGAGGTACTTCTACAAATGTAAGTTTAGTTTGGGATGAAGCTGCTGATAGATGGGACTTTGGTGCTGCTTATGATGTACGTGCTAATGCATTTATTGGAAACTTAGAAGGTACTGCTGATGATGCTAGTAAATGGACTACAGCTAGAACTATTACTCTTGGTGGTGATGCTTCTGGTTCTGTATCTATTGATGGTTCTGCTAACGTAACTCTTACTGTAAGTGTTGATGGTGTTGCTGCAAACTCAGTTGCTCTTGGTACAGACACTACTGGTAACTACGTTGCTACTGCATCTGGTTCTAATGGTATTTCTGTAACTGGTTCAGGTTCTGAAACTGCAGCTATTACTATTTCTGGTGATAATGCTACTACTAGTGCAAAAGGTGTTGTTGAATTAGCAACTTCTAATGAAGCAATTACCGGTACTGATACTTCACGTGCTGTTACTCCTAAAGCTGCTAGTGACTTAGTTGCTGACAGACAAGCTGCAGTAAGAGTAAATGATGTTATACCTGCTGGTACTCCGATACATGGTGTTGCTCATGGCTTTGGTTCTACATTTGGTCTAAGCGTAGGTGCCGCTGCTCCTATTATTGTAAGTTACTTTGATACTGTAACTGGAGAGCAATTGATGATTGACACTGTTCAAGTAAGTATTGATCAAATAGAAGCAAGATTGGCTGGACCTCATGCTAATGACATCTTTGTTTCTATAATGTATGCAGGAGCATAATTTTAGAATAATTATTAGATTTGTATAAATCTGAATATTAAGACATGGCTATTAAATTTTTATCTGCTATAGACCACGGAGCATATCAGCTGCCAACAGCTGATGGCTCCAATGGTCAAGTATTGACAACTGACGGTAATGGAAATGTAACATTTCAAAGTGTTGCAGCTTCTTCTAATTATTATTTAAATGGAGCATCTTTTAATACAGGTAATGGTGTTTTAACCTTAACTGTATCCGGTGCTGCTGATCAGACTGTTGATCTTGATGGTAGATATGCTTTATCTAGCCATGTTCATGATTATGATAACTATGGTTCTTGGAATTTAAAAACAAATTCTGTTCAAAGAACAACTGTACAGTCTGGGGGAGACTTAAACCTGGTAGCAGGTTCTAATGTTTCCCTCAGCTACAGTGCTGGAGGTACGGTAACAATTTCCTCCACAGACACAAATACAGACACTAATGATATAGACTACATTAATGCTGCTTCATTTGATACTGGTAATGGTATTTTATCATTAACTGGTGTTGGTAGTGCGGGAGCATCTGTAGACTTAGACGGAAGATATTTACCTCTTTCTGGAGGTCTTATGTCTGGTCTTATTACATTTCAGACTGCAAGTACTAGCAATGGTTTTTACTGGAATGTAAACTCTGATCAAGCTGGTATTAACTTTAAGAATACTGGTGATGGAGATACAAACTCATATTTAAACTTCTTTACCAAAGATAATGGCAATGAATACTTTAAATTTAGTCATACACATTATCAGTCAGGAGGTAAGGATTTTATGGATATTAAAGATGGATCTGCAAGATTCAATGGTGATATTCGTGTAAATGCTACACAGAACGGAGATTTTGATGAAGGTACTAATTATTTATCAGGTGGTGATTTAGTATGGCATACTGGAGATTTTACTTCTACAAATGTATCTAACTGGAACACAGCATATTCTTGGGGAAATCACGCAAGTGCTGGTTATATTACAGATGGTAATACTGGTTGGAATAATACTTATGGTTTTATAACTGCGTCTTCTACAGATACACTAACTAATAAGTCTGGTAATATATCTCAGTGGACTAATGATGCTGGATACACAACAACAAGTGGTACTATAACAGGTGTTAGTACTGGTACGGGATTAGATGGTACTGCTTCAAGTGGTAGTGTTACAATTTCACTTGATTTATCTGAACTTACAGATATGACTGCAGCAGTTGATACAGGGGTGGATGAATTAATTCTTCTTGACAATGGTGCAGAACGCAGAAAAAGATTTGCTGAAATATTTGGTTCAGCTGCATATCAGAATACTTCTGCATTTGATCCAGCTGGTAGTGCAGCTAGTGCTTTAGCTGATGCAATAAATCATACAGATGACAGAATTGACAATGAAGTATTGCCTACGTTTAGTGGATATCTTACAACTTCTGGCAAGGCTGCGGATTCAAATTTACTTGATGGTCTTGATAGTAGTGCATTTTTAAGAAGTAATGCTAGTGATACATTTACAGGTGCTCTTACAATTAATGGATACATTAAAGGCAATGGTCAAGAATTAATTCTTAGTGCTGGTGAAAGTCATTCTTATGCTACGGGTCAGACTGGAGAGTATATTTATTTAAATGCAGAACAAGGTCTTGAAATTAATTCTGAAATAGGTAACTGGTCTGGCGGATGGGCTGCTAGAAAAACAGCATATCTAAGAGGTGATCAACTTACATTAGATGGTGAAACACTTTCTAAGACTAACATCCAAAACTTTAAGACTGCATACGGATGGGGTAACCATGCAAGTGCAGGATATTTAACATCTATTCCATCAACTTATGCAACTGACGCAGAACTTGGTGTAATAGAACAAGAGCTTAATGATAGAATTGATAACGAAGTTTTACCAACATTTGCTTCATATCAACCCGTTGGGAATTATTTTACAGATGGTGATACAGTAATAAATATGACCAATAATGATGGTTTTGTTTATGATGATAACATTAATAAAATGTATGTTAAACTTGACGGTACTAACCGTGAGATTTATCATACAGGAATTTTTACTGATAATTCTGCCAACTGGAATACTGCTTATGGATGGGGTAATCATGCATCAGCTGGATATATTACATCTCTTTCGGGATATGCTACAACAAGTTATGTAGATACTGCAGTATCAAATCTTGTTGATTCTGCTCCTGGAACATTAGATACACTTAATGAACTTGCCGCTGCTCTCGGTGATGATCCCAACTTTGCAACAACAATTTCCAATCAAATTGGTACTAAACTTGATGCAACTCATGATATGACATTAACCTTAAATGGTGATGTTTCAGGTGCTGCTACATTTACAGATATGGGTAATGCAACTCTTACAGTAGCAGTTGCAAATGATTCACATACACATGATGGTCGTTACTATACAGAGGCAGAAGTAAATAGCCTTCTTGCTGGTAAACTTAGCACAAGTGGTAAAGCTGCTGATTCAAACTTATTGGATGGTCTTGACTTAGGTGGGACAAGAGCAAATGTTGCAAATAAAGTTGTAAGAACAGATACAAATGGATATGCAAACTTTGGTTGGATTAACACAACATCTGGAAACACAACAAGTACGCTTACAGATATATATGTAAACACTAATGATGGATACATAAGAAAGACAACACCTGCTCATTTTAGAAGTCAGATTACTGATTCTCATTATGATGCAGCAGGATCTGCAGCAGAAGTAAATAATAGAATTGACACAGAAGTATTTGATGCTATTGCAACTGTAGATGGTAATATTCCTACAAACAACAACCAGCTAACCAATGGTGCAGGGTATATTACTGGAGTTCCTTCTTCATTTAGCACAAATACAATTAACATTGGTGCTAAAGTTACACTAACTGAATCTTCAGATAGATCTGATCTTTTATATATAAATAGTAGTACAAGTTCTTGGGGTGGTCTTCAAATAGGCAATACATCAAACGAGTTTATATTCTCTTTAATGGGAGATGGAACTACAGGTGGTATTTATGATGATCAAAATTCTGATTGGATCATTCAATGGACTGAAAATGCAGGTGTAAGATTATATCATAATGCAGGTCAAAAATTAACAACTACTTCTACGGGTATTACTATTTCAGGTGAAATTGTAACTACAGGTGGCAACTCTACAAACTGGAATACAGCATACGGGTGGGGCAACCACGCATCTGCTGGTTATTTAACTAGTGAAACTTATACTGCTCATGAAAATACTTCTAACCTTAGTGGTGCTTATGGTGGTAATAACAATGGTGTAGTAATAGAAGATATTACTGTTGACGCTAATGGTCATGTTACTGCAGTAGGTACTAGAGATTTAGATGGTAGATTTGATGCAGCGGGTAGTGCAGCTACAGCAGAAGCTAATGCTATTGCTTATGCAGATTCGCGCATTGAAGATGAAGTGCTTCCTGCTATCCCAACAAACAATAATCAATTAACCAATGGTGCCGGTTATGTAACTTCAAGCGGTAATACTATCATAGGTACAGATAGTGATATTAACACAAGTGGTTATACAATTATTGATAATTTGTATATGACTGATGGTGTTATAACATCACATGGCTCAAGAAGCTTAACTAACATATATGCAGAAGATACAAGAGCTGCTGAAAAAGCACCAAATGATTATCTTGATAACTCTTTATCTGTAGAGTTTACAGATGAATTTGCTAGTCTTGGATCTTGGTACAGTGGTATGACAGTAAAAGGTTGGAGTGATAATTATGCTGCTTGGCAATTAATTAGTAGTTCTAATACATCTACCAATAATGAATTGTACTTTAGAACTGGTGTTGGTACTTCTTGGAATAGTTTATATAGAGTATGGCATAGTGGAAACTTAGATGCATTTGTTGGTGCTAGTGTATCAAATGATACTATCACATTTACAAAAGCCAATGGTGGAACAGTGGCTGTTTCAACAAGTGATGCAAATACCAACTATTTCCTTAATGGTATTAGTAGAAGTGGTAATACACTAACATTTAGTGTTTCTGGAACAACTAATAGAAGTTATACATTTGGATCTGCAGCATGGGCTGCAACAAGTGCCTTTGATGCCGCAGGTGCTGCTGCTGCAGTTGATGCTCGCATTGATGAAGAAGTGTTACCAGCTATTCCTACTAACAATAACCAACTTACAAACGGAGCTGGATACATTACCGATTTACCAAATGCAGGAATTGGTGCAGGAACTTATGGTTCTACATCAAACTCAACTAAGATAGACACTATTACCGTAGATGCTAAAGGTAGAGTTACTGCCGTAGCAACTGGTGCAGGTGGAGATATAACAGCTGTAAGACTTGTTGCTGATGGAGGCTCTTATGTGCAAGATACAAGTGGTACTGCGGTTCTAACAATTGCAGGTGGTAGTGGTATAACTACTTCTGCAAGCGGAACAACAATTACTGTAACTAATGACGAGGCTGGTGCTGCTGATGCAGTTGATGCTCGTATTGATAATGAAGTTCTTCCTGCAATACCAACAAACAATAACCAACTTACCAATGGTGCTGGATATATAACATCTTATGTGAACACCACATACTCAGCTGATGGTAACTATGGTATGACTTTATCTGGTACTGCATTTAGACTTGAAAATGACCGTAGAAGAAACAGCAGTACTACTGATATTTATACAGGTAATACTCATGATTTTACATTCTATGATGCAAGTGTAGGTATTAGATGGTATACTGCTGGTGCTGAAGATATGCGTTTGCAAGATAACGGTACACTTCATGTAGATGGTGATGTTATTGCTTATTCTAGTACAATATCTGATCAAACCTTTAAAGATGATGTTGTTACTATAGATAATGCTATAGATAAGGTTAAAAAACTTAGAGGTGTTGAGTACACTTGGAATAGCGGATATAGAAAAGGCAAAAGAGATATTGGTCTTATTGCACAAGAAGTTGAAGAAGTATTACCGGAAATTGTACATGAGCATGAAATGCCTCTTATGGAAGATGCAGAAGCCGGTAAAACATATAAGACTGTTGACTATGAAAAAATGGTTGGCGTACTTATAGAAGCAATGAAAGAACAACAATCTCAAATAGATTCCTTAAAAGCTGAAGTAGAACTATTAAAGGGTAACTAATATGCCACTTCAAGGATCAGGTCAAATAAACATAAGTCAGATTAATGCAGAACTTGGATTATCAAATTCAAATTCAAGTTTAGCCGGTTTATCTGGTGCTGCAAATAACACAGATCCTTGTAACTTATCTAACTTACCTGGATCAAATGGTGCTCCTCATGCAATGTCAGAGTTTTATGCTTATGATCATAACTGTACATCAGGACCATCATTATTACAATGTAATATTGCAGGACCTTTTGGTTCACCTGATGAGGCTTGTGCAGTAGGTTTTGAATTTTGTGAAATAGAGCCTCTTACTGTTTTTACAGATGGAGAAAGTTGTTGTCCTGAATTTAATAATGCATATTACACAGATTCTAATGGAAATGGATTTGTAGAACCCGGTTGGTATTATGCATGTGAATGTTCAAGTCCATATGCATTCTTAATAGAAGATTCTGGTTTTATACTTGAAACTGTACCTTGCGGCTAATAATATTTTTTTATATATTTGATATCAAAGACAAAACATATATATTTGTATAAATTAATTAATTAAACGTCATGGCAAAAAAATCAACAAAAAAAGCATCAGCTGAAAAAAAGATTACTGCTGAAGAATTAGAACAATTGCAAGGTTTACAACAAGCTATTGGAAATGCTGTAAACAATCTTGCTAACATTGAAATTGCAAAATATGAATTATTGCAAGATCATGGTAAAATGAAAGCAGCAATGCAAGAATTTAGTTTGTCTCTACAAGAAAAATATGGAGAGGTAAATATTTCTCTTGCTGATGGTACAATTTCTGAAGTTGAAAAAACTGAAGAGCCAAAGCTAAAAGCTGTTACTGAATAATCTTTAGTACAAGCTTTTCATAAATCCTATTTTGTAACTTAATAGTAATTAAACTTCTTGTTTGATTACAAAAACTTTTGTATATTATAGTGTATACTAGTAAGTTTTATTAGTTATAAAATAGGATTTTTATGTTACCAATAAATAATGGGGATACATCACCCTGCTCTCACATATCATCAAATTGCGTTTTATGGCAAGGTCCAGATATTCCTTGTATTGGATTATGTCATGGTGATACTGTAAGTGATGTAATTGCAAAGCTTGCAGAACAACTATGTGATTTAATAGATGGTGCTACTTCTTCTGAACCTAATCTTTCTGGTTTAGATTTATTATGTGTTCTTCCTGAAGGACAGACAGCCCCAGATACAGTTGCTGATACAATGCAACTTATAATTGATCATGTATGTAATATACAAGGTGGTGTTGAATATTCTTTACCTATTATATCTTTACCTGCTTGCTTGCGTTATACTCCTGAAGGTAGAACTGATCAAGTAAATCAACTTCCTTTAGATGAATATGCAGAGTTATTAGCTACAAAAATTTGTGATATATTATCTAGCATAGAACTTATTAATGCTACAATATTAAATCATGAAACAAGAATTGTAGCACTAGAAGACTGTGTACTACCATGTACAGACTCTGTTGATGAAGTAGATGTTGTATCTTCTTGTATTATACCAGGAACGGTTGCTCATTCAGCACTAACATTAGCTTTAGAAACAAGATTTTGTTCTTTGGAAGATGCGGTTGGACAGCCGGCTTTAATAGCAAATGCAATAAATGTAGCAGGATGTATAACAGGATCTACAACAACTTTAAGCGGAACTAGCACATATGGTTCATTATCAGGTTGGGTAAATAACCCAAATACATTAGCCCAATCAGTACAAAATGCTTGGGTTGTTTTATGTGATATGTATTCTGCAATAGAAGATATTCAAACTAATTGTTGTCCTGGAGCTTGTGACTCAGTTGTATTTGCATATACGGCAGAAGTTCAAAGATCAAGTACTTCAGGAATTCCTACATCATTAAATATTTTATTTAATGGTACTAATATACCATCTGGTAATTTTGAAGATTGTGGTGGTAGTACAACAATAACTGTTACTGATTCAAATGGTACTGTAGTAACACAACAAGTTAGTGTGGTTGCTTTAGCTGGATCTACAACTCCAACAAATATATCTTTATCAGGTCTTGATGTTTATGATGACTTAACAGTAGATGTTGATTTCTGTATTTCAGATGAAAGCAATACGTGTAGTGAAACAGATTCAAAAATAATTTCATTAAATACACCTTGTCCAACTGATATACAAGCATCTGAAATTACTGAAGAAGGTTTAACAGTAACCTTTACTAACTATTTAGGTACTACAGCTAGTTATATTATTCAAATAATTAATACTGCAACAGGATTAGCAGAAGCTACAGCTACTGTTACATCTCCCCCTGTATCTGTGACACAAGCAATAACAGGCTTACAAGCAAACACAGCCTACCAAATTAAAGTAACAACTCAGATAAATGGTAATCAATCAGTTTGTTCAACAGTTGCTTTTTCAACAATAGAAGATACAGTTAGTTGTGATGAAGGTATAGATCTAGTAGTTATTATGGATTATACAGGTAGTATGAGTAATGATATTACTGATGCTAAGACTGGAGCTGCTGGTCTTGTTACAACCTTGGCTACAGCGTCAGGAACAAATGATTATAGAATGGCTCTTGTACTTGCGGATGAATATGCAAATTCTGGACAACCATATTATGCAACAAATACAGAATATACAACACTACCTAGTGCGCAAAAATATGCAAATACTACAGGTACGCCAAATTCTGATATATACATAACAGCAATGGAAGTGTTCGGTACTAATAACGGAACAACATTTACAACTCAATTAAATAAAATTGATAATACAATGCCGTTAGGATATGGTCTAGACTCACCTGAGCCTTTAGATAGAGCTTTAGATTTAGTAATAAATGATGATTTTGTTGGTGCATTTAGAAATAATGTTGCTAAATATGCGGTAATTATCACAGATGCTTTACCAAGTGGTTTAGATGATATCTATAATGATTCTGGTGAAAATGATGATGTATTTATTAGTACTTTAGAAACAACTTGTATTGCAGAGGGTATTAAAGTAATTGTGTTAGGAACAGGTGCAGGAAATCAAGTATGGCAAGATCTTGCAACTAACACTGGTGGTTCTTATGATACTTCATTTGATGCATCTTCTATTTCTTCTGCAATAGTTAACTTATGTGGTGGTTCTACTCCAGCTCCTTAAAAAATAAATTATGGCTTGTAAATGTAATAAATGTAATTCAAATCCTTGCGGATGTAAAGATCATGGTTTAACTACACCTTGTGCTTATACAGAGTGCGGGGTTGGTAATGAACGTTGTGATGATATTCAATGTACAGAGTGTGTTTCATATTGTGGATCTACATTTAGAATTGAAACTTCTTCTGGTATACTAAAAGTTGAATCAGGAGAAAGATTAGATCAAATCTTACAAAAGTTTGCTTTAATGATTGCAAATGGTATTGATGTGTGTACTGCCGATAATGTACATCATGCTCCGTATAATCTTTATGCAGATAAAATTACAAGTACAACTGTAGATATAGTATGGGATGGTATTTCATCATTAAGTGAAAGCTTTAGTGTTTACTATGATACAGTAGATGCACCATCTGGATGGACTCAAGCTAATACTAATGCATTAGCTACTGCAGTTAATACATATACTGTAGAAGAGTTAGATCCAGAAACAGAATATAAAATAAAAGTAGTATCAACATTTGGATCTAATACATGTGATTCAGTTGAAATTTTAGTTACTACTTTAGAAGCATAACAACAAGAAGTGGTGGTTTGTTGGTTTTCTACTACTAACGTTGGAGAAGGTCCCTACGGGGGCCTTCTTTTTTATTTAAAAAATTTTATTAAATTTGGTAAACCTTTAATTTTTTATTATGGCTAATCTTAAACAAAGAGTGGCAGAATCTTTAAAATGGAAAAAGAACCCGTCATATTGTTCTGCAAAACTTGGTATATCTGAAAAAGAGTACTTAAACATCAAACAACAAATTCTTGGAGAAAGAAAAAAAGAAAGAAAGAAACGCAAGTTTTTTAATATTGCATCAAAGAGTGCAGAAATAGCAGAAGCCATTGATCTTGACAAAGGAGAAGGTAAAATATCTGGAACATTTGATCATGAACCAAAATCAGCAGAAGAAATTATAGATTTATTAAAAATTGACACTTCTGTTTGGAAACTCTCTCAATATTGGAATAAGCAAATGGGAGATCATTGGAGAGTGTCTGCTTTAGTTAGTAGAATTAAAAATTCTGAAGAACAATATCTAAAAGATCTTATAGATAATTGGACACCCAAAAAATTTAAAGTACAAAAAGCTGATACAAAACTTCTTAAAAAAGATAAACAAGAAGTTTGTGGTATAATGTCATTACAAGATATTCATTTTGGTAAAGAAGGAAATGAAACAATTGACAAAGACTTTGAAGATACATTAAAAAACTTATTACCTAGAGCTAGTTCTGCTCATTATATAGAGACATTGTATTTTGTTGTAGGAGGTGATTTAATCAACATGGATACCTTTAATGGTACCACAACAAGCGGAACCGTATTAGATAACTGTAGCACAGCTACAGAAGCTTATATGCAAGCCTTTGATGCCATGCACTGGGGTATAAACTACATTAAGCAATTCTGTAACAAACTTGTTGTAGTATATATTCCAGGTAATCATGATAGATTATCATCATTTCATTTAGCTCATGCTTTATCTAAGTCTATAGAAGACAATAACATTAGTTGGGATATTGAATACGCAGAAAGAAAAGTACATGTTTGGGGTCAAAACTTTAATGCTTTTGAACATGGTGACGTTCCTGCTAAAAATACACCATTAGTATACGCAACAGAATATCCTTTGCTTTGGGGTACAACAAGAAATAGAACTCTCTTTACTGGTCATTTTCACGGTAACAAAAAAGTTGAATATATAACTACATCTGAAAACACTGGGTTTATTCACAAGACATTACCAAGTCTTTGTAAAACTGATTATTACCATTATCACAACAAGTATGTTGGTAATAGAAGATCTGGTAAAATAGAACTACAAGATTCTGAAATGGGTAATATATGTGAATTAACTTATCAAGCAAGATAAAGAACAGCAACTTAAACTTTTATAAGTGCTGTTTTTTTTGTAAATTAATAATGTAAACTATGATTAGTAATTTCAAAAAGCCTGATCTAAAAGCTCCTAGATATAGGAGAAAAACATTAGGCTTACTGAATAAAGAAACATTTAAGGAATTTAAAGACAAGAGACCATTATACTCACATATAGATAATAATAAACTAAAAGAGATTATAAAACTATATAACAAAGCATTATGGGAAGGAGTCATAAAACATAGAGACGGTGTAGAGTTACCAGACTCATTAGGTTATTTGTTTATAGGAACATGCCCTCCAGCAAAGAATGTAAACATAGATTATTCTAAATCCAATGAATATGGTAAAGTACTAAGAAATAAAAATTGGGATACGGACGGTAATATAGGTAAGATTTTTTATACAAACTGGTCAACTAAATACAGATTTAAAAGTAGAGAGCTTTGGTCATTTGTAGCATGTAGAGATTTTAAAAGAACTGTTGCCAAAGAATATCCTCAAAACTGGACAAAATATATTAAGATGCAGAACAAAATGAAAGTTTCTCATCTATATGATCCTAACTTAGAAAACACAAACAAAACACTAAAGGACTATGATGAATTTGAAACATAAACATCATGACAACAATAGGATCAGTAATATCAAGAATCAGGGGTCAAGTAAAAGCAGAGGTTCAAGATGCTTTTGTAACTGATAGATACGTATATAGTTTGATTCAGAAGTTTGCTCAACTCCTTATTAGGAGACAAGATAATGCAAACAAACTGATGAAGTTTAATGCTATATGGAAGACACTACCTTTCATAGAGCTTATTGAAGTGGACAAAGTAGAAGCTGAGTGTACCGGAATAAAATCAGGTTGTACTATTAAAAGATCTAAAAATAAACTTCCAAATATGATGGAAGGTTACTGGGGTCCACTAATCAGAACAGTAAGCTCAATAGATGGCTCTAGAGAGCTTAAAGCAACTCATCCGGGTACTTACACATCACTTACTAAAACAACATCATTTAGATACAATAATCAAAAGTACTTCTGGTACTTGAATGGTTATTTATATTTTCCTGATTTGGAATGGGATGCAGTAAAATTAGAAGGTGTATTTGATGATGATATATCTGATTGGTTGTGTGAAAGCAAAGACCAATGTACACCAAGACACGAGCAAGATATTAATATTCCTGAATCTTTATTTGCTGAAATAGAACAACAAGTATTAGGTATTATGCTTAACACTGTGAGAATACCACCAGAAGATTCTGATAATAAAATAAATGTACATAGATAATGGCTGTTTCACATAAATATAGAACGTTTGATAGTTTAATGGAAGATGTTTCCATTGATTTTTCTAGTTATGCTTTAGATGGTATGATTGATCCAGCTCAGCTTATTAAAGTAGCCACTAGAGTAAACTATGATTTAGGATTGAGAATACACAGAACCAAACAAGTGGTTCTAGATATAGAACATAACAAAGCTAGACTGCCACATGATTTTGCATACTTAAATTATGCATTTATTTGTGGAGATTACACAATAGAACAAAAAATGCCTTCAGGTACACATGTAGAAGATGTATCTGTAGATTATGTTCCAGATCCTGGAATGACAGGTCCTTGTGATGATCCAAAGTGTAATGATGTATGTGTTCTTACTAATTGTGGTGGAGATGTGGAATACAAACTTGTACATAAAACTGGATCTTCTGAATACAGAAGTTACACAGCTTTTGCTCCTTTACGCATATCTACGGTAAATGATCAAACCTGTGACTGTCCAAATATTAATGTTAGATCATCTATGATTGCAGAAATCAAAGATGGATTTATAAAAACCAACTTTAAAACTGGTAAAGTATATATAAATTATCAAGGTGCAATGGAAGACAATGATGGTAATTTACTTGTACTTGATCATCCTTATTGTAATGAATATTATGAGTATGCTCTAAAACAAAGAATTTTAGAGAACATGATATTTGCTGGAGAAAATGTTGCAAATCAACTTGGACTAATAGAGCAAAGATTAAGAGCATCTAGAAATAATGCTTTATCCTTTGTAAATACTCCAGACTTTGAAGAATTAAGAAAGATGTGGGAAGTGAATAGAAGAGCACAATATCACAACTATTACAATATGTTTAAAAGTAGATCTACATTAAGATAATAAAATGGCAAAGAAAAGAAGATCTCAATCATCAGCCCGTGGAAACACTCAACCTACAATGCAAAATACATCTTCAACAGATGTAAGAACATTTTTAAAAGGTTTGGTAAAAGATACTAATGCTTCTTTTCAAGCAAAAGATACATGGTCACATGCGCGTAATGCTATAAACAATTCTGTAGATGGTGATCTTGCCGTTATTGGAAATGAACCAGGAAATATACTTTGTGCACAAGCTCCCTATTCTATTATAGGAGCAATACACACTTATGCTGATCAATGGGTTATTTATTCCACTGATGATATAAATTCAGAAATAGGATTATTTGATGATAGCAAATGTGAATATACAACTCTTGTAAATGATCCTTGTTTAGGATTTAACAAACTACATCTTATTACAGGTGCGGCAAAAGAAAATTTTGATTGTACTTGGCAAGTATATTGGGATGATGGAAACAATCCATCAAGAACAATGAATATCAATGATATTCCTTGGAAAAAAATAGTTGTATCTAATCCTGGAGATGATTGTTTAATATACGAAGACACAGATGAATTAGATTGTGAAGAAATTAGACTTGCTCCTTTGCTAGATACTCCATGTGTAGAAATCACAAAATCTGTTAGTGGTGGACAATTAAGAAATGGATCTTATCAAGCGTTTATTGCCTATGTTGTAAATGAACAAAGAGTAACTGATTATATTGGGGTTTCTAATATTCAATCTTTATTTGATCATTCAGGTACATCAGGTTCTATAACTTTATCAATTACTAATCTTGATAAAGATTTTGAATTTTATGAATTGGTTATTTTATCAAATAATCAAGAGCAACAGGTTGCTAAAAAAATAGGAATTTATAGTACAGAGCAATCAAGGATTGAAATTGATTATATAGATCAATCTTTGGTTACTGTTCCTTTGCAAATGATACCATTAAGAACACCAGCTTATGAGAAATCAGAAGCCATGTATGTTGTTAATGATTACTTAATTAGACAAGGTCCTATTGAACAATTTGATTTTAATTACCAACCATTGGCAAATCAAATTAAATCAAAATGGGTTGTTGCTGAGTATGATGCTAATTATTATTACAACGGTGGTAATAAAACTGGATTTATGCGTGATGAGCAATATGCTTTTTTTATACGTTGGATATATAATACAGGTGAAAGATCAAGCTCATATCATATACCAGGAAGAGCACCTAAGAGAAATGGTTTAAATCAATTTGGTCAAGTTCTAGATGAGTTGGGAGCTAATTTTACTGATAATGCACTTACACCGGATGAACAAAATTTCCAAGTGTATAATACAGCAACCAAAGATCCTGGCACATTCAATATACCAACTGGAGATGGTGGAACTATTATAGCTAAAGGTGATATGGCTTATTGGCAATCTACAGAAAAATATCCAGCAACAAAACCTGAAATTTGGGATGATCTTTGTGGTAAATACATTAGGCATCATAAAATGCCAACAGAGGAAATTACATCTGATTTAGAATTGTATAATTCAACAGAACAAAAAATCAGAATACTTGGTGTAGAATTTTATAATATAAAACCACCAGTTGATAATGATGGTAATGTGCTTGCAAATATTGTAGGATATGAAATTTTAAGAGGTTCTAGAGAAGGTCATAGATCTATTCTTGCAAAAGGTATATTTAGAAATATGAGAGAGTATACCATCCCAGAAGGTGGACAAACTCTTGGTAATGATAAAGGTTTATACCCTAACTATCCTTATAATGATTTAAGACCTGATATTTATTTCCATGATGGTGAAGCTAATGATCAACATAGAACCGATGGTTGTGATACATTTACAGAATCTAAAAATAACTATTCACCATTAGAAGGTTATAAAAAAGATTATTTTACATTTCACTCTCCAGAGTTAATGTTTAGAAGACCTTTTTTGAATGCATATGAAACTAGAATATATGGTGAACTAGCTGGTGAGTCAATTGGTCATTTTATTAAATCTGAAAATCATCCACAAAATAAATTACTTAGAAATGGTGCTGCAGTATTAGCTGGTATTGTTGGTGTTGGTTATGCAATAAAACAAGTACAAGGTGTACCACAAAAAGTATATAAAGGTATTGGTTATAATAATCCATTATTTGATCCGTGGGCTGGACCAGCCGGTGCTTCTTTATCATCTTTAGGTGGAGCAGTATATATTGCTAATGGTACATTAATAGCTGGTGGAGCTGCTATTGGTGGTTTGGTAGATGCACTTATTGACGGACTAATAGATACAGCAACAGATATTGGTGATATATATACAGGTGGTGTGTTAAGTGGTGTTCTAGATACTTTAGAAAATGCAGCAAGCCCTCTTAAAATTGCAACAAGACCGGGTGCATTTGGTGGAGGAGCTGATAATGTTATAACAAAAGAAAGTTCTGATGCTAATTTGCCGTCTTTGATTAGAGTTGCTCTTGGTGCTGTTATAGCTCAAAAAAATATTGCTATTGGTGCACAAGAGGTTATAGATTTAATGTATAATTTGACAAAAGTAGAAGACTTTGCTTTTAAACATAACTCACATGGTTTTTATAATGATTTTATAAAAAGATTATCATCTCAATTATACAGAACAAAAAATCTTAATTCCAACTATATAAGTAGTGGTTTTCAAGAATTTGAAAATCATAAAATTAATAACTTATTTAGACCTATGACTGTAGCTATTGCTACAGAAGAAGAATTAGATAATCCCATAACTTTAGATAATTCAAGATATGTTATTGGTGGTGATGCTACTAGTGATTTTTTAAATAGATATTTAGAAAATCCAGATGAAGAAAGAACAACAAATATATCTTGTTTATATGGCGCATTAAAATTTGAATTTGAAAATCAATATGGTCAACTTGATGGTATTAAACAAATTCAAATGAGAGGTTGTATAGAGTTAGTTGATATACAAAACAGTACGCAAACATTTGAAACTAAAGCTTTATTTGCTGGTGATACTTATGTCAATAGGTATACTGAAAAGACAATAATGCCAATATTTGCTGATTTTTTAAATGGACAACCTGATGAATTTACATATGATTACTTGCAACGCGTAAATATCCCATATCCAAGATTTTGGATGGATACAAGAAAGTTTGATACAACTGCATTGGCCACTGAAATCATAACACTTGGTCTTGCAAATACAGAAAACACAGCTTTACCAAATGATTTATTTTATCTAGATAGAGGAGCTTCAAGCTGCGGGGATAGACTAAAGGATATGTTTAATGGCAATGATCCTAATCCGGCATTTGCAATGAGATATGCTTATATGTATACTCATTGTAATGGTGTACAAGATTTTTATGTAGAATCAGAATATAATACAGCTCAAAGAGATTGGGATGATGTGGATTCTAAAAGACATTATGATTATATAGAATTTGCAGAAGTTGATAGTTTATTCCATGCCGATATTATTAAGGATGGTAACTTTTATAAGTATGATCTGTCACTAAGTGTATCTAAATTTGCAACACAAGTTACTTCTTTTGGTAATATTCAACCAAGAGATTATGATCCTTTGATTGCAGAGAATTGTTATATAGAGTATCCAAAGAGATTATTATATTCATTAAGAGCTCAAGAAGAAGCTAAAAAAGATTTCTGGAGGGTCTTCCTACCTAATAATTATAAAGACTTTAAAAATAAAGTAACTGTAATAAAACCAATTAATAAAAGCGGTGCATTGGTGCTTTTCCCTTATCAGTCACCACAAATGTTCCAAGGGTTGGATCAATTACAAACTGATCTTGGTACTAAGCTTACAGTTGGTGATGGTGGTTTATTTAATCAACCATTCCAAAACATTGTTAACTCTGACTTATCTAATGAGTATGGTTCATCAGAAAGCGCAAGAGCTATAATAAACACACCTTCTGGATTATTCTTTATATCTCAAGCTCAAGGTAAGATATTCCATTATACAGGTAAACTAGAGAATATAGCTAATAAAGGAATGAAACAGTGGTTTAATAAGTATTTACCATCTGTTCTTATACGTCAATATCCTGAGCTTGAACAAAGCAAGCTTTCTGATAATCCTGTTATTGGTATAGGTTGTCAAGCAATCTATGATCCTAACTTTGATATTGTTTACTTTACTAAAAAAGACTTTAGAGTAAAAGAAGAAATCAAAGATAAAGTAATATTTGATTCTGATAGATTTTTATACAAACATACTGAAGTTCATAGAGGTGTTGAAATAGAAATTGGTGATCCTTTGTATTTTGAAAACGCTTCTTGGACAGTATCATATGATCCTAAAATACAGGCGTGGATTTCATTCCATGATTGGCATCCTGAATTAATGCTACCAAGTATTAATCACTTTTTTACCACTAAATCAAATAATGATCCAGCTGCTAGAAATATAGGTAGTATTTGGAGACATAATGGAAGATGTGATTTATATGCTAATTATTATGGTGTTGATTATCCTTGGGAAATAGAAATTACAGAAAACACTGGGGCTAATGTAATGACTTTAAGAAGCATTGAATATCAACTTGAATCTTATGTATACAAGGGTAATTTAATAAACGGATGCGCTGATGATAGATGGCATGATCTTGATTATAATTTTGATGAGTCTATAATTTATAATTCTGAACAAGTGTCTGGATTATTAAGATTAGAACTTCATCCAAAAGAAGATCCATATGCAATGATTCAATATCCTATTGTAAGTCCAAATGATATAAGAATATTATACTCTAAAGAAGAACAAAAATATAGATTTAATCAGTTCTATGATATTACAGATGATAGAGGTGAATTTAGTTCTATTCAACGTAATATTTTTATTACTCAATTGAATGGTTATATTAGAGACTTAAATAGTGCTAATTTGAATTATAATAAAGAAGAAATTCAACATAAGAAATTTAGACATTATTATAATAAAGTTTTGTTTAGAAAAAATGTTTCTGGTGATAGAAAAATGCTAATGAAACTTGCAGCCACCAAGTTAAATTTATCCTTTAGATAATGAAAAAGAAGTTTGAACATAAAGAAAGTAAAGGGTTACCTGGTGGACCTAATGAAATGTTTACTTATGTAACAAGTGTATTTGATATATATCAAGCACCATCTAATATAGAAGGAGAAGGTATGTTTGCTGGAAAACCTTTTAAGAAAGGTGATCTTATAGGATTAGCACATAGCAATGGTCAACCAACATCTCAACTTGGTAGAATGCATAATCATGATGAGAACTCTCCAACCATGATTAGCAAGAAAAGTGGTAATGATAGATTTGTATTTGCAGCTAAAGACTTACAACCAGGAGATGAACTTACTACTAACTATAGAATGCAACCTGAGTTAGAGCAACCAGAGGATTTTCAATATGGTGGTAGCGTTATGGCACCACCTAGAAAAGGTGTTAGAAAGAATTCTGATGGCAGTGAGTCAACACATCTTATGGCTACTGAGACTTTAGATGGGAAGAACTGGTTTTCATTTCCAACATTATTTCAAGATCCAGACGGTACTTGGATTGATATGTCCAATAAACCTTGGCAAGAAGCATATGAAGAAGCCAAGAAAAGAGGTGAAGTTATAGACTTTGGTACAGATAAAGAAGCAGCAATTAAGTTTGGAGAAGGTTCTTGGAAACTACCATCTTATCAAGATAAAGGTGAAGTTGTACTAGATCCTAGAAGAACTATTGAACAAGACAATACACGTGTAAAACAGGTTATTGTACCTCAAGAATTTAGACAACCATCTAGACCTGCTCAACCTCAAGCAACCATAAGTCAATATAATCCACCATCAACTTTTGAATATTTATTGAATAAAGCAGCTAATCCAATGACCACATTAGGATATGCTGTTAGAGGTCAAGATATACCTGATAGAGTGTCTGATAAAGATAACGTCTATGACATGGCTGCTGATATTATTAATCCAGCGGCATGGTTAGATTATGGTATTAAAGCTGTAGATGATTTATCTGAAGGTGATTTTGTAGGTGCTGGTTTAAACACACTTGGTGCTATTCCGGCTGTTCCTGCAACTGTTGCTAATGCAAAAAATGTAACTAAAGTAGTTAATAAAATACCAGGTAGAGTTAATCCTAGATACTTTAAACCTAACGAAGATTTATGGTATAGACAGGTGGGTAAATCAGCTATAGATGATATTGCAGAATCTAAAGTAATTAGAGAACGTGGTGAAGATATATTAAAGTCTCAAGAAATATATGATGATAGAGTTTTAAGAATGCAAGGAATTGATCCTAGTACTGGAAAACCTTTTGATAATTATCAAACTGCTTTTGAACAAAGAATTCTGGCAGCTAGACGTCCTAAATCACCTTATTTTCAAAAAGGTGAATTGTATTGGGGATGGAATAGAAAACCAGGAAAAGGTAAGCCTGGTAGAGGAGGAGATGCAGATAGTGAATATCTCATAGAAAGTATGTTAGCTGATGATGCTTTTCATCCGGCTCATGTAAAGGGAATGTATCCTGATAATCCTGATAAATGGGTTGGTGATATTGGTATATTAAAGCCAAGACCAGAGTTTAGAGATCCTGCGAATTTTAACCTTTATCAGAGAAACTGGTGGTCTGGTTATAAACCAGTTAAACAAAATGGTGGTCAACTACCTAAAGCACAAGAAGGCAATGGTGAAGTACCATTAAACCGTGGTGAAATATTTAACATTCCCAGAACTGTTAGATATGAAAATGGTAAGATGGTTCTTCAAGATAAACCTATTTGGGATGGTATGCTTGATGAAGTTACTATTACTCCTACTACTGCATCTGAATATGCTTGGCAAGAAAACAGAGCTAATCAATCTACAGGTGGCTTAGAACCTGTGTATCCTATATTTGATTTAATGAGCTCAGGTTTAAGAGCACCTCTTACTAAAGGTGCTAAGGCTGTGCAGGGTGCTTTAACTTCTGAAAACACTTTAAGGGCTTTAGCAAGATCACCCTATGTTCCTAAAGTTACAAAGCCAGGTTTAATAAAAAATTATAAATCTAAATTTCCAAATGTAGATTTGCGTGGTACAGGTACTGGTAATTACAGCAAACTTGGTGTTAATGAATTAGGATTAGGTGTAGATGATTTTGGACCTCTTACTAATTATGAGCGTAGTGCTATTTCTCAAGTAAATCAAACTCAACCAGCTGATGAAGTCTTTAATACATTTGTTCAAAGATATGCAGACTTCAATACTGATGATGCTTTATCAAATCAGCTGGCAGATTTTTCAAGACGTAACCCCAGAACTAAGTTTGAAATAAATCTTGGTAGAGATGTTACACCTTCTAAAAGAATGCAAGAAATATTTGATGATCCTGAATTAAATGTTCATAATGTTTTTAGCCATAAATCTTCAGGTCCTATGAATCCTATAAATGAATGGGGGAACGAGGGCAGGCTTTTTTATGATTCATCAGCTCGTAATGCTGCTGGGGAGTTTGAAAAAAATTTAAGAAGCTATGGTGAACAAGGTTTTTATGCTGCTAATGTTCCTATGGGAAAACCTGTAAAACAGGCGTTAACTTATAATAAAGACGGTAGAGTATTTGATTATGTAACAGAAACATTACCTGTTTCAGATTTTGTAGTAAATAAAGGTTTAATGAATCCTGATGTCATAGGGAATTTTTCTCGCTATAGAGGAGCTGGTGATATGGCAAATCAACATAACTTTTTATTAGGTATTACTAATAGTCCATCTGTTATTGTATCTGGTAATAAAGGTTTTGCTGGACTAAAAGGGGGTAATAAACTTAGAGAAAAAATAGGAGGATTAATTACTCCTGAAGGGGGTAAGGCCGTTCCTTCTTACAATAACCAAGTTGTTCCTTTATTAAAGCAGGAGTTTAATTTGTCTAAACCATTTGAAGGAACGTTTATAAAATCACCTAGTGTTTTAGAAACTTATTATAACAGTGCAGGTCAAGCGTCACCATATACTAATTTTCCTGGTATATTAGATATTGATGATCTGTTTACAACTGGAAAATCAAACTTAGCAAAAGGAGGACAGTTACCTAAAGCACAAGATGGTAATGGTGAAGCACCATTAAGCCGTGATGAAATATTTAATATTCCTAGGACAATGGGATATGAAAATGGTAAGATGGTTCTTCAAGATAAACCTATTTGGGATGGTATGCTTGATGAAGTTACTGTTACACCTTATACGCAAAGTCATATTTTATCTGATTATATGATGAATAATAAAGCTACAGGTGGACTACAACCAGTTTATCCTATTTTTGATATAATGACTTTAGGTTTAAAAGCTCCTGCAACAGCTGGCGTTAAAGCTATACAAGCAGGTATTAAAAATGCTCCTCTTAAGAAAACTGTTGATATAGGAAATAAGTATGTAAGCCCTTTTAGTTATAAGAGACTTTATCAATTTAATCCTCTTGCTAATCAGCGTCCTCCATTTACCACAGTAGCTAGAACTCAAATGCCTGGGCAAACAGGAAAACTAGTTATGGGTCAATACTATGATGACTTAGCAAATCAAGGAAAAAAGTTAAACTGGAGGCAAAACTTAGATAGGAATTCTTCCAGAAGATTTGGATGGGGGAGAGGGTTTTCATCTGATCCTAATGACATAATGAACTATAGTCATCCTTCATTTACTGCTTACAGAGGCTATGACTCTAATGTAATAAATCCTGAATTACTAATTCAAAGATTTCCTACTAGTTATTTAGATGAGTTTATGGTTGGTAATTTAAGTTCTAATGCACAAAAGGCTTATGGTTCTGGTAAAAGGTTTGAAGAATTTATATTACCTATAGACGATGTTTTAAGTGCAAAATCAAAACCATTATCACGTGAAGCATATAATGAAATAAAAAATATACGTAATGCTGAAAATACACCACACTGGTGGAAAGGTTTTCAAGAAGTTAAAGCTTTAGGAGGATCACTACCTAAAGCACAGAAAGGAAATGGTGAAATACATACTGTAGCATCAGGTGAAACTTTCTTTGGTATAGCTAATAAATATAAATTAGATAAACAAGATCTTATAGATGCTAACCCTGGTCTTAATATAGAAAGCATAAAGGCTGGTCAAACAATTAATCTACCGGTTATAGAAAAAATGGAAGCTGTTAACATATCGGCAGCAGATTCTAAGAGAGAACCTACTTCTTGGACTGATTACATTAATCCTTACAATTGGGGTGTTACTGATAGAGATGATGATGGTACTTTTAACCAAGCTTTTAGAGCAGCTCGCAATGCAAGTGAGGATGAGTTTATGTGGTATGGTACAAGATATAATACAAATCTAAAACCAACGCCAGATAAATTAGAAGTTGAAGAAGTTTCTAATGAGGTTGAAGCAGTTAAAGAAACAGGACCCTTTGAGAATTACTCAGTTACTCCTGAGTTACTTTATAAGCAAGCATTTGTAGAATCAACTTTAGATCCTAAAGCTAAAAATGATTTGGGCTATATGGGCTTAGGTCAAATAGGTGATAAATTAATTGCAGATTATAAAAAAGCAAATAAAATTGATGCTGTAGATCCTTATGATGCAAAGCAAAATCATGATGTTCAAGACTGGTCTATGAATGAATTATACAATGCCACTTTTATAGATAAACCAGGTAGTACAAATGAAAATAGATTGCTTAAAGCTTTAGCATCATATAACTGGGGTAGAGGTAAGGTCAAAGACTTATTAGAAGAACAAAAAGCCAAAGGTGTTGACATATACACAGACACTAGCTGGACTAGTGAGTTACCAAAAGAAACAAGAGAATACATAGATATGATTCTCTATGATGGAGCAACAGAAAAAAGACCATTAGTTCAAGAAAACTTTAAGAATGCACTTGTAGATAGTACTTATAAAGACATAAGAGATTTATACATATATAAATCAGGAGGAGAAAAAAATCAATTTCAAATCTATAAAGATTATGTAGAAGGTGTATATGATGGAACTGAAATGGAAAAAGCTGCAGAAAAGATATATGATAAGCTAAATAGAGTTTATTATAAAGAAGCTAAAAAACAAGGAATGAGAGTGCCTAACTATATAATGACTAATGTAATCAAACAGATTGATAATTAGGGATTCTGCTTAATAATTTGTATATTAATATTGTATTATGGAGGAAAATATATTAAATAATATAGATATGACACAAGGTGTTACACCAGAGGGTGCTCAGGTGAATAATGCACCTATGGCTGATCTAACAGATATTATTAAAACTCGTTTCCAGAATGGAGAGCCAGCATTAGATATTCTTGTTGATTTAATAATGCAAGGAATAGAACCTAACCAAATGGGTATGGCCTTTGAAGAAATTGGTTTTGATCCTGCTTCATATACACAATTATTACAGGATGCAGAAATTAAGTTGCAAGGAATGCAGCAACAAGCTCAAGCACAACAGCAAATGCAACAACAGCAAATGCCTGAGCAAGGTAATCAACAACTTCCTCCTGTATCTGAAGAAGAATTATTAGCAGAATCAGAAAAGGCTGCTAAAGAAATTGAAAGTAAAGACATTCAACCAATGCAATATGGTGGTGGTACAAACAGAGGGTTAGGTCCATTTTTAGGATCTAAAGATCCCGTAGCACGTCCTTTGTATTTACCACCTTTACCTGCTCAAGGGAATCTATTAGGTGCTGCCTATATGTTAGATGATGCAGCTGGTCAACTCTTTAGTAATAAAGATAGAGATGGTGATGGTTTAATGGATGGTACTTTTAAAGATTGGTCTGCAAAAAGAGCTAGGTATAAAGATAAGCAACTTCAGAATAGAACTTATGAAATTGATTATGGTGATTTAAATCCAGATGATTATTCAGCTACTTATCAAAATTTAGCAGATTTAACAGAGACAAAATTTTCAAAGTTTTTTAAAGGTAAAAAAGAAAGAGAAAGAATAAACCAAGTACAGAATACAGGTTTGCAAACAAAAGAAGAGTTTGCTGAAAATGTTTTTAAAAATAGTTTAATAAACTTTAATCCAGAGACTGGAGAATATGCTGCTGCATTTGCAACAAGACCTGAAGACTATGCAATGCTTGGAAAAAAACAGAAAGAAGAATTTGGTTTACTTGGTTCTAAAAAAGAAAGAAATACTTTAGAAAGATTTACTGAGAACTTATCAAATCAAGATGATATTGATTTGCAAATGATTAAAGAGGCCAGAAAATATGGTCCGGGTAGAGGTTTGAATAAAAATAGAAGTTCTTATGATGAAAGTCTTATGACTCCTACTGAAATAGAACAATCTAGAAATGCCTATAGAGATATCATGTTAGGTAAACAATCAATGAATTCTGAGCAACCTTTTATTGATTTTAATCAAACTCAGGACTTTAGTGCTACCCCAAAACGCTCTATAGTGCAAATCCCCGAAGATCAAAATTCTTCCAATTCCCTTGATAGAGAAACAGCTTTTAAACAATGGGCTTTACAAGATCCTGTAACAAGAATGACAACAGCAGGAAGAAAAGAGTTTGATAGATTAAATCCAATGAGATATGGAGGAGGTTTAAGAAAAGCACAATATGGAATAAATGATTATGATCCTAACAACCCTTATGGTTTACCTGATTTTTCTCAGATGGGTCAGACATCTTATATTAATCCTGATACAGGAATGCCCTATGAATCTTTTATGCCTAATCCAATTCAATTAGATGAAATAGAAGGTCTGCAATCAAAAGGACTTGAACCATTTGTAGTAGATACACCACAAATGGATTTATCTCCAATGAGTGTTCCTAGTCAATCTGCTGTAGATTTAACATCAAAAAGTTTGAATCAAGTTCCTACTGCGCAGCCTGATCTAAATCTAGCTCCAATAGATTTTCCTGAAGCAACTAAAATAGAAGGGTTAAAATCAAAAGCTTTAACTGAAATACCTACTGAGATGCCAGAAATGAAACTGGCTCCAATTGATTTAACACCACCAACACAAACTTCAACAGATGAAAATGTTGAAAGACCAACTGTAAAAAGAAAAAGAAGAATTGGTAATGCTATAAAACAAGCTGAGACTTTTATAAAAGAAGATCCAGCTATGCGTGCTTATGGTGATGTTTCTGATTTTGCAGTGAAGGGTGCTAATCTAGCAAATGAAATTTTTCAGCAAAAAGAATTTAATGATTACAAAAATAAGTTAAGAAACTTAACTAACGCTGATAAAGTATACTTAGCATCTGAAGATCCTGTAAATAAAAGAGGCACATTTGATGTTAATCTTGGATTAGCTGAACCAGATAATCTTGTTGATTATTATGCTCAGGCAATGTACGGTAGAGAAATGTATAAAAAAGGTGGAGAGTTTGAACCACATATGATGTATGATCCTGAAACCGGTAAAGGTTATAAAGCTAAAGTACCAGCTGATCATGAAAGAATGGCTAAAATGGGATACTTGCATAAAAATGAAATGCAAGATGGTGGGGAAGAAAGAAACTATGCTAAAGAACTTAAGGACGCATATAAAGATGGTAGTTTTTTAAAATACTTAGAGCATAATATAGATCAGTCTCTTGATGGTATGACCTATGATTTTCCATATACAGACAAACAACAAATGATAATAGATGAAGTTGATAAGGCTCAAGAAGATTTATGGAGATATGAAGATAGACTAGTGCGTGACTGGAATGGTGATCCAAGTAGATTTACTGATGAAGAAAACGCAGAGCTAAAACGTTTAAAAGAAATTTTAGATGCTAAAAAAAATTCAAATGAATATAAGAGTCTTGAATCTGCAATGGAATTTAGAGATGTAAATACTGATCCGCTGAGACATAGTTATTCATCAGCTCTTACTAGTCAAAAGATAGCAGATAAAGTAGCAGGCTATATTCCTTTTTCAGACTATCTTCCTCATGATGAAATTATAGGTGCAATTGGTGCAAATATTTTAGGTGCGGGTCATGAGGCTACTGTATTTGATAGAGATGAGAGACCTTTCATGACAAAACTTCAAGAGTCTGGAATGGATATGTATAATAACTTTTTAGGTTCTTTAGTTGGTGCAACTACAAATACTCCAGAAGAAGCAGCAGCTTTAACTGAAGAATTGATTAAAAGAGGTTACACATCTTCAGGAAGAATACCAGAGAAACAAGAAGGTGGAGAACTAGAAGTAGATAATGACACTCTTGCTGCTTTGATAGCCGCTGGAGCTGATATAGAAATGTTATAATTATGGCAAAGATTAGATTAAAAAAATTACCTGATGGTTTTGAAATCAAAGATGGTAAGATTATAAAGAAGATGCAACACGGTGGTATGATGACTGGAGATCAGTCTGATTATGGTCTTGTTACATCTCCATATAATTTTGGTAATGATCAATTTAATAATACTGATGATAATAATGTAAGATATTCTTTATCTTCAGTACCAAGAGAGATGGCTAATCTTGAAGCCGAAGGTGGAGAAACTGTATTAACAGATTTAAATAATGATGGAAAGTTTGGTTTATATAATATAAATGGACCAAGACACAGTAAAGGTGGTGTACCAATGTACTTACCAGAACAATCATTTGTATTTTCTGATACACCTAAAATGAAATTTAATAGACAAGAGCTTGCAGAGTTTGGTATTGAGTCAAGAAAGAAAATGACTCCAGCTAAGGTTTCTAAAAAATATCAGCTTAATGAATTTATTGGTGCTATGGCGGATCCATTTGCTGATGATATAACTGTAAAAAGTGCAGAGTTGATGTTAGATAAAAATCTTATGAGTTTATCTAAACTTGCATTTGGTCAGGAACAAAAGAAAAAATTTGCTGATGGTGTTCCGTTAGCATCTCATCCATATCTTATGGCAATGGGAATTAATCCTATTGAGTTTACACAACAAGTGGAAAACATTACAGCACAACAAGCTGCTCAAAGAATGTTTGATGGAATGAATCCTGAACAACAAGCTCAGGTTATGGCTTTAAGACAAATGCTAGAGCAGTCTGGACAAATGCCACAACAACCTATGGCTGCATATGGTAGAGAATTACCAAAAGCACAATTTGGTAATATTGGTAATTATGGTCTTTCAATATCATCTGGTAGAACACCAAGTTATTCAAGTATAGTACCTATGCCATCTGTTACTGGATTACTCCCCGGTGATCTTGATAGTGATGGTGATGGTGTAATAAATAAATATGATCCTGCACCATTAGATCCTACTGTTGGTGGATTACTTGCAAATAACTCAATACCTGTTGCACCAGCCTCTGTACCGCCTCCTGCACCGGCTCCTGCACCGGCTAGTTCTCCAAGATCAAACAGTGGTTCAGGTTCACGCACAAGATCTGGATCAGATGCAAACAACGTAGCATTTGATCCTGCTTTAGTTGAGTATTACAAAAAATTAGGCATTGATATTAATACATTAGGTATTAATGCACTTAAGTATAAAGACATACAATCATATGTGCCAGGAACTGGTTATTATGGGGGTGCTAAGAAAAATCAAGCTGGTTTCTTTGAAAGTTGGAAAGGCGTATATCCAGATTTGGATAAAATGCAAGAGTCAATTAAAAAGCAAGTAACAGATGCTGATGGTGGTAACCCAGAAGTTAAGAAATTTCAAAAATGGCTTAATGATGTATATATTCCAGAAGAAGTTGAATTAATAAAAAAGAAAACAATTGATGCTGGTGGTACTTGGGGTGATAATGCATCTGAAGAATTAAAGACACGTTTGCTTGGTGATTATGGTTTTGATCCTAATCAAAAAGGAAAAGCTTATGATGGAGATTTTGGTACCTTTACTTCTTCAAGAAGACCTATAGGTTTTGAAGCAACTCCTCCACCTGAAACTAAAGACGGTTGTCCTTGTGAAGATGGATCTTATTCTAAAGAATGTTGTCCTACTCCTAAAGATCCTGAATATAAATACACACCACCTCAGTTTGATTTCTTTACTCAAGATATGCTAAAGATGGGTGCTTTAGCAATGAGAGATAGAGATATGTTCTTGCCCTGGCAACCTGCTGTAGAAATACCAAAAGTTGATTATGTTCTTGAAGAACCTACTAGACAACTTGCAGATGTAAATGAGCAGTTTAATATTATGGGCCAATCACTTGGTGCATTTGCTGGACCTCAGTCTTTAAATGCTAGAATGTCTAAAGCTGCTGGTGATAGTCTTAGAGCTAATGCAAATACCTTTGCTCAAGTACATGGTAGAAATATTGGTACCGTAAATAAGGGTAAAGCCTTGAATGCTCAGTTTGAAGCTGTAGCTAAGAATGAACAAAGAGATAGAAGTGTTAAGTTATTTGATGATACTCAATTAACTCTTCAAGGTTATATGGATGAGAAAAACTTGGATAGGGAAACTTTAGCTGATCTTACAGCTAATGCATATACAAATGCAGCAAATGCTTATAACTTAAGTTCTTTGTATCCTCAGTATAACATAGATCCAGTAACGGGTGGTGCTATATACTTTACTAATCCTAGAATGTTGGAAGCATCTAGATCACAAACTGCTATGATGACTCCAGAAGAATATATAAACTTAGCAAAACAGTTGGAAGCTGCAGGTATGGAAGTTAGTGGAGATAAGATGATGGATAGAATATTAAATCAGAATACAAGCAGTGATCCAATGACTGATTTAAGAAATCAATATACAGGAACAGGTTATACAGCTAAAAAAGGAACTGAAATAAAACCCTATGCATTACCATTTTATACAGGAAAGACGGGGTATTAAACCTAATAAGTGTATAGAAAAAGTTTTTAAAACTTAATAAATTTTAGTAATTTAGAGATATGGCAACATACGTACCAGGATATAAAAGATATGAAAGAGATTTTGAACCGTTTCAGCCGGATTTCAAATTCTTGGACAATGTGTTATCCATAAGACAAGATAGATACAATACCAACTACAAGCAAATGAATGACTTGTATGGCAAAATTGTATATGCTGAATTATCAAGAGATGATACAAAAGAAATAAGAGATCAATACACCAAACAGTTAATACCCAAAGTACAACAAGCTTCAGGTATGGATTTATCTATTCAAGCTAATGTTGATGCTGCTCAATCTTTATTTACCCCATTTTATGAAGATGATCTTATAGTAAGGGATTTGGTTAATACTTCATCTTATAAAGGTGCAATGAGAATTGCAAACTCCTACAAAGATTCTGACGATGATGAAACTAGGAGAAAATATTGGAGTACTGGAATAGAAGCACTTCAATATCAAATGGAAGACTTTATTACTGCAGATAGAGATGCAGCTGTTAATATGGCTCCTCCAACATATGTACCTAATGCAGATTTATATAATGTTGCAAATGAATATCTTAAAGAGCAGGGTTATGAGATGAAATGGGTTACGGGGGTAGGTGGTAATTCTAAGTTTATAATTACTGGAGAAAACGGAGAAAGACTCATACCAACAGCATATGCAGATTTACAAAATGCAATGCAGAATGATCCTCGTATTATTGATGCATATAGAACTGATGCATATGTACAATCTAGAAGGTTTGCCGCTCAAGGTATGGAAGCAGGTAAATACAATTCTATACAAGAAGGTAGAAACGCTTGGGCTCAAAATACAATTCAAGAACTAAGAGATAGAGCAGCTAAAGCAAGTCCAATGCTTCAAAAGCAATATGAAGACGCATTGGCTTCAAAAGAAAGTTGGGAAAAATATGCTTCTAATAAAGGTATAACATTATCTGATCAAGAAGTTGAATCAATGCAACTTGCTAATACAGAATATGAAGAAGCTTTATTAGCTGTAAAAAATAATCAATCACAATTAGAAAGAGTTTCAACAACTGATGAAAATACAGATTATGTAAATCTTGTATCATCATTGTTAATGAGTTATAACATAAGTTCAGATTTATATTCAGCTGCTAAAAACTACAGTATATCTCATGGTGGTGTAAAAAGTGTTACAGCTAACCCTTACACTAAAATGAAGATTCAACATAGTTATAATAAGGCTTTAGCTAGATACAAAGATCAACTTGAAAGAAAAAGAACTGTAGATGAAAATAATGCAGCAAGGCAATATTTAATTGATATAGGTGCAGAAACACCTAGCTTAACATCTACAAGAGTTGATGAGAATAGACTTAATAATGCAATTGATGCGGACACGGAAGCGGTTCTTTCAAAATATGATGCATTGAGTCAGAAAAAACTTCAATGGCTTAAACAGTATCAATTTGAAACAGCTGAAGGACTTTCAAACAGTAAGTCTTTCGTATCAATTACCAATAGCAATGGTGAGGTTATAAAAGGTAAGGTTGAAGAGGTATACAGAAAATTAAAAGAATCTGGAGATTTAAAAGCTATTGATACAGCGTATGAGTCATCAACAAAAGATTATGAAAATCTAATAGGCCCTGATTCAAAAAGACCAGATTTTAATCCTTTGGTTTTAGGTAGTGGTCTTGCAGATATAAGAAAAGAGTCAGCACTTCTTCTAAAAGAAAAAGAAGTACGTGGTAATGTGTATAAGGATTTATACCAAATGATCTTGGCTGGTGCTGGTACTGATGAAGATAATACTAATCAAGCTTTAGGAGAAACATTTAAAACTTATGAAAAGCAAGGTGTTCCTTCTGTATTAAATTCTGATGGAACATTTAAAACAAAAGCAGAATTTATTAACGAATTTCAGAGCTTCAATCAGTCAGGTAGAATAAAAGATAAAGATGGTAAAGCATTACCTGAAATGTCATATCAAGAAGCTACACCTATTTCATCTGAAGAAGTTCAAAAACGAAATGAAAACATTGCAAGAATGGGTGGTTGGTTAATGCTTAGTGAAGACCCTAATAGTAGTTTATATGCTGGTAGTTTTGCAAATGGTGGATCTGGAAATGGAAATGGATATGCCATGGCCGAAGAGATATATAATAAATATAAAGATGGATTCAATATGGCTTTGAGTGGTTCATTGAACAGTGAAGTTGATATATACCCTCAATATTCTGCAGATGCTTACTTTAGAGGTATAGATCCAGATGAAATGACTTCTTCAAACTTATTTATAGATAGAAGTTATAGTTCTACTTGGAGTGCTTCTACTATGTTAGATGATGCACAAACAAGAAATCTTTATGGTAATTTTGTAAAACAATGGAATGGTACTGCACCTGAGTTTAGAGTATCAATATCATCAGCTGTAACAGAAGATGAAGGACTCAGTGATGCAAATAATAAAATAGCCACACAAGTTTTTGAAAATATAATTAGTAAATCTCAGTCAGTGCTTGTAGATAAAGCAGCTGATGGAAAAGTTAGTCAAGCAAATCAAAATTTCCAATATCGTTTGACATATGAACAAACCAAAATGATTAATGGTAAAGAATATGCTGCATATACAATTGATGGTATACCAAGAGATGATTTAAATAGTTTTATTGCTGGTAGTAAAGCAAAAGACGATAGTGATAATTTTATTGATTTAGATAATATAGATGATTATACTAAAGTTAGTTTCTTAGTACCTAAAGAAAGTGATATAAGCCCATATAAATCTGATAATTATAATTTTTCTTGGGTTGATCAAGAAATTAATTTATCTGAAGATGGTATGTTTGAATATTTAGATCAATCAAGATATGGCGGTTCATTAAAAGTTTATGAAGATAATGGTGGTTACATGTATGGTTATACACAAGCATATAGAGATAAAGATGGAGTTCTAAAATATAGAACTGTTGACTTTATGCCAGCAATAGACACAAGGACCAATGAACCTATAAGCAAAGCTAACATAGATGCTTGGGTTGCAAACCAGATGGCTCTATTGGATTATACAGCAAAACAAAATTATATTGAGTAAATGATGTATATTCCGTACATTATTATATTTAAAACCTCTAAGTAAAATATACACTGTGGAAAATAGATTTACAGATAACAATAAAGATTTAAGGTTAGAACCTATTATTGATGAAACTCCGAACATTGTTCCGGAGTTTATAATGGATAATAGTGATTTAGCAGAGTTTGAAAAAATTGATAGGTTTGAGCTTGATAATCTAATTGATACATATAATGCTGCTAGTTCTGGTTTTAAGAAAAATCCTTCTCCATACGGTGGTGATGTTCAGAAATATACAAAGTCACCAAACAGTGTAACATTGGGTAATTTAGATTTAAGTGATCCTGATGTATTTGATTACTTAATGGCAGAGCCTAGAGTTATGAATCCAGATTTGAAAAAAGATTTGGATTTAAAAGAACCAATGATGATGAATAAATATGCTGTCAATTATGATAGATACTTTATGCATCCTAAATTTAATGAACTAGGTTTTAATCCCATGTATGACATGGAGAAGTACTACAATGAAAACTCCACAGCATGGGATGATTTTGGTAGAACATGGGATGCAACATGGGGTAGTGTTAAAGCAGGTTATCTTAGTGCTCCTAGATCTGTAGGTGATTTATTTAGTGGAGATCCTTACTTTGATACACCTGATTTTCAATCTGCATCTGAGTTTGAGCAATCAACAAGAATAGCTCAATCAACAAGAGGTGGTGTTACAGGATTTGCAAATAATACATTTAATCAACTAGGTTATTCTATTGGTATGTTAGGAGAAATCTTAACAGAAGAATTAGTTATTTTAGGTGCTTCAGCTGGATTATCAGCAACAGGAGCAGGTTTACCAGCTGGTGCTGCTTTAGCCTGGTTGGGTACATTAAGAAATGGTTTAAGAGCTACTAAACTATTAAATACAATTAGAAAATTTAAACCATCTTTATCTGTTCTTACTTCTGTAAAGAGAGCAGATATTGCAAAAGATTTTTATAATACAACTAAAGCAGGTGGTAAGTGGTTTGCTAATAGACTTACACCAAACTCAATAACAGCAATAAATAAAGTAAGAGCAGCTAACAGAACAGAAAATAAATTATCTCTAATGGCTGCAGGTGCAAAAACATTTGGTGGTTTTTATAGAGATTTGAGAGCATTAAACTTTGCAGTATCTGAAGGTAAGCTTGAAGCAGGTTTACGCTACAATGAACAAGTGAATATGTTAGCTGCAGATCAACTTGCATCAAATAATGGTGATCCAATTACTCCAGAACAATTAGCTGCAATTCATGATAATGCATTAGGTTCTGCTGTAAAAACACTACACTGGAATGTTCCTGTAATATATCTAACAAACCAATTAGTATTTGGTAAAGCATTAAGAGGATTTAGTCCAAGATTAGCAAAAGTATTTAATCCTACTAAATCTGTATTTAATAGTGAATTGAAGAAGACAGCTGTTAAAACAGCAGAAGGTAAAATTGCCAAAGAACTTTTAGAAGATAGTGTAAAAGCTAAAGTAAAAGAATCATTTGGTAAAAGATTTAAAAACATCATACCAAAAACCAGAGGAGAGTTATACTCTTCAGCAATAGGGGCAACTCATAGAAGCTTAAGACTTTTTGCAGCTAACCTGGGGGAAGGTACTCAAGAACTTTATCAAGAAGCTATAAGTGCTGGTTTTGGTGAATACTATAAAGACATGTACAATGATCCTACTTTAGCAGAAATGGATTCGTTGTTTTTGAGTCTTAACTATGCAGCAAAAGGAACCAAGTCAGAAGGTTTTAGTTTTGAAACATTTGCTTCAGGTTTTGCAGTTGGTGGTATAATGGGTGGTGTTAATACTTTTGCAATGGATTGGGTACCCACTCAATTAGGAAAGGTATATAGAAAAGCAGATTCAAAAAGCGCGGAAGAGTACCAAGATATGAAAGAAAAGCAGATGGCTGATATTAATGAGGCATCTACTTACCTACTATCAGATCAACAAGCTCAACAAGATATTTTACAAGATAGACATAGAGTTAATGCAACTATTCAAAATGAAGCTGCCCGCGAAATGGAAGCTCATGAATATAATGGTGATGAAGTTGGAGCAACTGATGCAAGAGATAATGCCTTGTTTCATCATTTAGATGTACTAACAGCTTATGGTGCCGAAGATGCTTTTGTAGAGAAGCTTAGAGATATTAAAAATCTAGATGATCAAGATCTTATTGATTATCTAGAAGAAGAAAGCAAACTAGATAACAGAAAAGAAGCCAGAAAAGAAGCAGAAGAATTAGTATCATCAGGCAAATATAGAGAGAACATTGATAAGACAATTAGAGACCTAGAAAGATATGTTGCTAAGAAGGAAGCTGTTAATGCAAAATATGTTAATCCTGTTAATCTAAGCAATTATGAAAAAGGTACTGCTGCTTATGCTAATGCTGAAAGACGTAAAAATCAATGGGAACATTTAAAACTATTGACACTATATACGTCTGATGGTTTTGATAAAGCAAGAGAGAGATCTGCAATGCATGATCAAAGACTAAGAGCTAGCAAAGTATTAGATAATGTTTCTTCTAATGATATTCTTGCAACAATTGACCCTAAAGGTTTAAAGAATGAGCTTGAGTTACTAAGATCTGAAATCAAAGCATTAGAAAATGCAGAAGATAAAAGTGATCTTCCATTCAAGAAAAAGAAACTTGAAATACTAACAAAGTATCAGGAAGTACTAAATGATCCTAAGAATCAAAGAAAGGATGGTTCAGTAAGAAGAAATGAAGCTGTTAGAAAAAAGATATCTAATGTTCTTTATGAATACTTTAATCATGTAGGTTCTTCTACAAATGATTTTGTAAATAAGGATGAGTTAAGAAACTATGTAAATGATTTGCTTGCTAGATATGAGCTAGATGCTAGAGCTGCTCAGTATAATAAGACTTTGAACTTTTTAGAAAACCCTAAAAATTTCACAGATCTTTTTGAGAGAGTTGCTGATATGAGAATTAGTGATTTTATGTACTCAAAGGAATCATTGGTAGAAGCTCAGAAGCAAAGAATTGAAAGAAAAGAAAGATCATACTTATTATCTGAATTTAGTTCTTTGGGTGTATATCCTGATCCTGAAGAGGTAAAAGCATTCTTATCAACTGGAGATGTTTCTGCTTTAACAACATTTTACTCAGCTACAGAAAAAATTATAACTCTAGAGAGTGATACAAATAAATCTGCTAGAGCAATTAAAAACTTGCTTGATATATGGAACTTGCAACAACAAGCAAAAGAAGCAAGAAAGCAAGCAGAAGAAAAAGCAGACAAAGAATCTGTAGAAGCAAAAGAAGGATTAGAACAATTTAAACAAGATGTTTTTGATGGTCCAATCACTAAAAAGATTCTGGATCAAATGTTCTTATTAGAAAGGGGTCTTGATGATAGCCAGTATTTAAATATGAATGACTGGTTAACTAGTAAGGCTGGTTCTATGAAACTAAATGCCCTTGCTTCTTTAAAGCAGTTATGGTCTAATGCTTTGAGTGCTGAAGATCAGGGTTCTGTTTACAAAGAAGATGTAGGATTTTATAACTGGATAAAAGAAAACTTAAATAATCCAGATGTACAGGCAGTATTTAATGAGTTTGCTGTTACACCAGAAGATTTAATCATTGGTAATAAACCAGAGGGTAAGAGTGATGACTTTGTTAAAGCAGGTCCTAATATTAATATTAGACAATTTACTACTAGAGAAAAGGATACAGATGAAGATATAACTTATTTTAAAATAGTAGATAATAGAGGTAATGCTTTCCCTGCACGTTATATGCCAGGTGATACAATAAACTACTTTAATAAGTATGATGGTCAAGGTGGAGCCTTGGATGTATTTAACCAGCTGCTTCCTAAGTTTACAAAGCAATCATACAAGATAAGTGACAAGACTTCATTGTCTTTTAAAGATCTTGTTGAAGATGTAAATGGAAAGCT
>Ga0222719_10000227_pt1 | contig 56564 bp, 86 predicted proteins | sample C33_34DmetaG_FD_165039 | JGI IMG/M metagenome (GOLD analysis project Ga0222719, IMG submission 165039) | Estuarine water microbial communities from San Francisco Bay, California, United States - C33_34D | ecosystem: Environmental > Aquatic > Marine > Unclassified | place: USA: California...
TTTGTAAGTTTTTACTAACCATCCATTTGCATAGGCTGATGGGTAGACCTTAAACTTACGTTTGGCCTCTGCTTTAACTCTAGCATATAGCGTTGGGTTTGTTGGTTTTGGTGATTTTTTCTTAGGCGCCAAGTTCTTCTCCTATAGTATCAATAATATCTTTAGTTAGTAATAAGTTACCGTAGTACGTCATATGATTAGATCCACGAAATCTTACATCTTTATCCATCAAATTATCAAAATTACCTTGTTTAGTATTCCAATAATTAGTCATTAGTGTTTTTCCGTTTTTAAATTGGTAAAGTAACTGTGAGTGCCAATAAAGATGTAATGTTCTTTCATCTACTAACTCGTCCCATTTTAAATAGTCTTTTGATTCTAATAAAGGTAAACCAGTATAATGATCACGTCTAAACGGGTTAGTATGAAAAATAATTGTGTAATCTCTTTTGATTTGTAAAGATTTTTTAAAAATCTCAAAAATTAATTGTTCGCTACCTCCTGAAACTCCAAAACTTCTCACATTATGATAAACACTATGACACAAATGATGCATCCAAGAATTTTCAACTGCCATGTTTTCGTTACGCTCTTGTCGCTCTAACGGAAGATGCATAACCCCAAGTTCTGCAAAGCTATCTCCAAAAACTAAAATTGTCTTATCGTAAGGTAGACCTTTAGGTAATGTACAATCAACCTTTAATTTATAAGTAATTTGTTCATCACTTGCTAATGTGTTAAACAGTTTCATCTAATAGCTCTTTATCTTCAAATTAAAAACTTCTTATAATTTTTCTCTATTATTAACTAAATCTTCTGGAAACCTATTAACATCTACTTTAAATCATCACCAATAGTTTTAACAATGTCATTTGTTAGTAACAAATTTCCGTAATAAGTCATATGGTTAGCTCCAAGAATATCAGGTACTCTTTGTTTTTGAAAATCAAAATTAGTATTTTTATCATCCCAGTAATTACAAAGTAAAGTTTTTCCGTTCTTAAACTTATACATCATATGCTCTTTATGCCAATAAATATGTAATGTTGGAAAGTGTTTTAGTAATGAGTCCCACTTTTTATAATCAGAAATTTCTAATTTTGGTAAACATTCGCCTGATAAATTATCATCTCTATGATATTCTGTATGAAAAATAATTGTAAATACTCTCTCTATATGAAGAGTTTTTTCAAATATTTTAAAACATACCTGCTCGTTGCCGCCAGAAAGACCAAAGCTTCTAACATTATGAGCCACGCTATGAGCTAACTGACTCATCCACGAAACATGTGAACAGTCTTTGTCTGGATCAATAGTTTTTAACATGCCTAATTCTGCAAAACTATCACCTAATACTAAAATTGTACCGCTATATTTAAAGTTTTCAGGTACTTGAATATCAACTTTATACTCATAATTTCGTTTTTCTATCTTCAAATTAAAAACTTCTTATAACTTTTCCTTTAAAGGGTGTTTTATCTGCACACCACTCTTCGGGGTGCATATGTCTTGGCCGCCTACCAGCTGGTTTAGAAACCATCCTGCCCATAGGAGTATAAAATGCACACCAATCATCTGTAACTCTTCGTTTAACAGAAGAACTCATGGATTTCCAAGATTTTGTACCGTTTGATGCTTTTACTAGTTTACGAACAGCCATTTTTACTCCAAAAAAAAATGAGGATATATTTATATCCTCATTCTAAACTTTCAAAAATTTATGTCAAACTAAAAAAGTTATACAGCTACAATAGGCTCTCCTGCAAAATCTTCTTCAGATTTGATATAGTCGTAGAATCCGTGAACAGCAACTTCCTTATGCTTTGCTTCAATATCAAAATCTGCGTACTGTAACATAGGTACGTGACGAGCCATTAATTCTTCGTCCCAGAATGTTTCAGAATGGGCGTTACACTTCATCCAATATGCTTCGTTGTCTGGGTGGAAAGATTGAGATTTGTGGAATAACGGACGTACGCCTCTCCAACTTTTGACAGCTTCCACGAAATAGTCGTCTGTGTGGGAGATATGATCCACTTCTCGAATCTTCCTATTGACCGTTTTCTCTCCAAGTTTAACCTTCTCTGTCTCAACCATTCTATGGCAGGCATAGTGGTGTGTGTCGAGGGTACACCTGATAGGGATCCGTTGGGCAAGTTCAAGTGTGTGCACAATGTCGTATCCGTTGGGTTTATCTTCGTTTTCGACTGAGAGACATTGTTGCGCATAGTCGGATAAGTAGGGGAAATGGGTCGCAAATCGCTGTATACCATCTTCGTGTTTTCCTCCGTATAGTCCTTGTAAGTGAATATTCATTGAAAAATCTTCGGCGGGTAAACCCATTAGTGAGCCGTACAGAGAGTGATACTCTAAATCTTTGATAGAGTTTTCAACAACTTGTGGGTTATTTGAAGCAAGAACTGTATACTGCCCTGGATGAACTGAAAGACGAATTTCATGTTCTATTGCTACTTTACCTGCTTTTTCTAAAATAAGTTTGATCTCATCCCAAATCTCTGCATACCAGTCTTTAGTAAACTCAAGGGTATAACAAGGAAAAAGCTCAGACGAAATACGAAAAGCTCGTAAATTTCTAGGTTGATGAGGAAAGTAGGTAGTAACAATATCTAAAAGCTTGCGACAGTTATCAAGTGCTTTATTCTGGACACGTTCTTTACCACCTTCTTTAAGTGCGTATGTTTTTGTAGTGGTGCCAAAATTATATCTTTTAGCAAGTGTTTTATCATGCCATTGGCAGCATTGAGAAATACGCCAATCGGTTTGTGATTGATTAAAGTAGTTCATAGAATCTCCGTTGATTTTCTATATACTAACGTATAGCTAACCGATTGGCAAGTAACATTACTTTTTCTTTAAAGCATCAGCGCCAAAGAATGCAGAAACTAAAACAGCGATTGATGCAAAGTATGTTGGAGCTATATCCGCAATAAGATTTGCTGCTGTGCTTAGTCCTAAAAATGATGTTACAGCTATTCCAAGAGGATAAATTAAAAGTCCTGCTAGAGAAAACCACGCCATTTTACGAATAGCATCGCGCTGAGCGTCTTGATCTTCCATCTCTTTACGCTTAAATTCTAAGTACATAGCTCTTTCTTCTTCAGAAACTACTCCGTCTCCGTTAACATCTGCTGGGTGGTATTTGTTATTTGTTTCTTCTGTTGTCATTAACTAACTCCTTAAAAAGCATCTTGGTAGCTTTTTTCTTCACTAACCTGTGCTTTAGATTTTTCTAATTCAATAATTCTGGTTTCAAGCTCGTCAATCTTTTTTGTAACGTATGGATACTTTTTTCTCCACGCATCAGTAGGCTGCTCAAACCAAGTTAGTCCCCATCTTTCAACAAGATAGTCTAATGTTTGATCTAACTTGGCATAACACCATAGACCAGCTCTTGTATCTTTAAAATATGCTAAAAATGCAGCACCTGCTATAGACCCGCCTATAGCAGTGTAAATCCATAGTGTGTCTTCAAACATGCGATCGATCATTATTACTCCTTAAAAATATAATTATAATATTTTATTTCATTCTTTAAATGCTCATCTACAAAGTCTTTAGAACGATGTGATAAATCTTTATATGAAATTCTAAACTCTTCTCTTCTTTTACCAATTTCAGGGTAATCAACTAAACCTAATGTTTTAAATAAGTTTTTTCTGTCCTTATAGTTAATAAAATTTAATTTTGGTACAGGCTTACTAAACTTAATATAAGAAACAAACCTTAACCAGTTTCCTGAGTGGAATGGATCAAATTTGATCTCACCTCTATCAATAGAAAGTGTTAAATGTATAAAGTCTTTATCAAAAGACTTAAAAATATTTTCATAGGTAAATGGAATATTAAAAAGTCTAAAAAAATGAGCTCCCCAGACTGTCCAATCAGTAGCTAAGCCCGATAATAATCTCTCTAAAGGTTCTCTAACTAAGAATATATATTCTCTATCATTTTTACTAGAGAAAAGAATATCGGACATTGTACTTTCATCATTAGCACAATAGTCAAGTCTATTATCACAATGTTTCTCTAAAAAACCGGACGCATGCTTACCTGTAGTAATAATAGAAATATTTTTAAACTGAAATTCAGATATTGAATAATGTTCTAGGATCATAATTTATCAAAAATATAATTATAATATTTTATCTCATTCTTTAAATATTCATTAGCTATCTCTTTAGAACCAAGTGACAAATCTTCATATAAAATTTTATGTTCATCATTTCTCGCATTAATAATAGGTTTATTTTCTAAACCTAATGTTTTAAATAGTTTTGTTCTATCCTCATAACTAATAAAATTTAATTTTGATACAGGCTTAGAAAGTTTAATGTAAGAAACAAACTTCAACCAGTTCCCACAATGATGTGAGTTAATCAAGATATTTTGATTCAAAATTAAGTTATATAAAAAGTCCTCATTAACTGACTTTAAAATATTTTGATGCGTAATAGGCACATCAAAAATTTTTAAAGTATCCCTGACGTAAAATTTCCAATCAGAAAATAATCCAGATAAAAATCTTTCTAAAGGTTCTCTAACTAAAAAGATAAACTCTTTATCATCTTTATTATGAAACATTTCATAAAACTTTAAGCTATCAGCTAAATCATTTTCAGTGTAAACATAATCAATACAATTATCACAGTGAGTCTCTAAAAATGTAGATGCATGTTTACCTGTAGTAATAATAGAAATATCTTTGAACTGAAATTCAACAATACGATAGTAAGGCTCAATCACACCAATCTTCTTTTTTACCTCCATCATATGGCCTTGCTAGTCCAATATCTATTAGTTTTTGAGAGTATAGTTCTCCATCTAAGTACACATTTGAAAGAATACGACCACCATATTTATCCCATTTTAGATCACGAAACTCAATAGTTTCAGCGGATCTAAACTCACGGTTGGCAACGACACGACCTTGTTTTGCAAGAGCTTTTTCTTCATCACAGTCGCCTCTAATTTCTGGAGTATCAATACCTAAAATACGGACACTCATTTTTTGTAAAGGTTCTGGAAGAGATGGTGCAATAACATAGCATGTGTCACCGTCATAACATACATTCCCTCTAAACTCTCTCATCTCTAAAAAATCTGGCTCTGATCCAAATATTTCAGTAGAAAATGCAAGTGTAAGTGATATAATTGATAAAATAATCCAATTCATTATTGTACTCCTGTTCCTGGTGTTACAGTATCGTTTCCGTCTACAAGCACTAAGTCAAATATAGCTCCTGCCTCAGTTGTAGCACCTGCTTTTGCTTGAACTTGGATATCTGTATTAGCTGAAAACTTAAGAGGATATTGATAGTTGTAAGTTACTGGAACTCCAAAAGTTCCAAGCCTACCTTTTTCATTAAAAGTTCCGTTAGAATCGTTATCTCTTGCTAAAATTCTAAATACAACTTCTTTTTGTTTATCAATTGATCCTTGAAAATTTTTTAGATATCCTGTCTTATTAGCTGGAATTGTATAAAGAGCCATTTGAGTTTGTCCACCACCTGCACTAATTACAGCGGCAGTAGTATTATCAACTCTACAAGTAACTGCATCTGAATTTGTTGAGCCTGTATTCGCAGTTTTCATAATCATTCTGAACACTCTTGAAAATTGGGTCGTCGAGGCGTCACCTCCTACAGTAACTATCTCAGTTTGAATATTAAAGTTTTCATCTAATCCTTGAATTTCTATTGTAGACAGATTGTCATCTTCAGGTGTAGCACTTGTTAAAACTGCTGTGCCTGAGTTGTGATAAGTATAAACATTTGAGCCATCCCAGATAGTTTCAAATGATGTACCTACTCCAGTATTCCAACCAAATTTGTTAACGTGAGAGTGGTTTGACACATGTCCACGAGCTAATTGAAGATCAAAATCTTCTGTTCGTCCAGAATCTGAGGCTGAGGGGTTTTGAAATCTTGTCATAATTTATCCTTGCTTAATTAACCATATGACAAATATAAATGCTGCAGCACCTATAATAGTGGCACCAATAATTACTGCAATTTCAATGAAATGCTTTTGTCGCTCTTTTTGTGCATATATTGTTTCTTGTCTGCGTTTGCGAATATCAGCTTCTGCTTTAATAAGTTCTTGCCATGCCTGTGGCCCACGTGTTGCTGATATAATTTGTTTTAATTGCTCTCTCATGTCTTCGGCTTTTTTCTTCGCCATAAAAGCATTAAGTGCTTCTTCTTCTACAGAATTACTTGCGAATAGTTTTTTAAACAGTGGTGGTTTTTTTGCAAACTCTTCAGATTTATTAATATCTGAAACAGCACCCATCCACTTGCCGATAGCACCTGCCATGTTCTCAATATCCTGCCCCATCTCAACACCTTTTTTCACGGCATTGAAAGCGGCAGTCGCAGCAGATAGTGCTGTGATTGGGTCTATCATTTGTTCTCCTTGGAGGGGTAGGATTACATATAGTATAAAATTTTTAAATTAATTTGCAAGTGGGTTATCGAGTGCGCCTTGTACTCTTTTTTCTAACTTATCTTCTAAATCTTTCATTTCTTGTTTCATATCACTCTCAAGTTTTTCCATATCACCATCTATATTTGTATTAAGCCTATCTGCTTTATCATCATAATCTTTGAGTAATTGATCTCTTTTAGATTCAAATCTTCCTTCTGCTATATCTATCATATCAATAATATCTTTTTCTACTTGTCTCATACGACTCATTAGATCATCTTCTGTATCTTTTACTGTATCTTCAGTACGATCACCTTGCTGTTCAATTTTCATTATATCATCGCGAAGATCTGATTTGATATCTCTTGTATAATCAACAGCCTCATCAAGTTTTGTTTCTATGATTTCCATACGTTGTTCGAATGCACCGATGTCAAGTCCAGCAACTTCCTCGACTTTCTGATACATAAGGAAACCACCATAAAGTGCTCCAAGTATAGAACCGAGCACTGCAAGTAATGCACTCACTGAAACAAATGTGACTTTGATACCAAGAATACGAAACTCTTTATTTTTGAGATTCTCTATATTCTCTTCCATATTTTCTAATTCTTGACTTAGATCTTTTGCCATTTTATTCTCCTAAAAACATATTGATAGTATGTAATGTATGCTTGGCATTCGAGCAATCCAAGGAAGTGCCGCTATTGAGACTAGCATCATTATTATCCATATAAACCAAATATCTCTGTCCATTATTGATACTGCATATCTACCATCTGTTGGTGTAATAGTTGTTGTGCAAAGTTATTTCTTTTTCCGTTTGGTGAATCAGGAACTGTAGTAGGTGCATAGAATGCAACGTCAGGATAAGTACCACCTGCCAATGCTATTTTATATGCATCAAATCCTGGTACGAAGTTCATCATGACGAGCATCTCTTGTTGTTGTGCTTGTTGCTCGTCCATATCTTCCGATTCAACTATTTCTTTTTGTAAACCTGCCGCACGTTCCTTTGCGGCTTGTTTAAGTTTTTGACTTCTGCTTAGTCTTTCTTCCGAATCACTTTGATTAGAAGAAGAGCTGCCTTGACCTTGAGTTTGAGCATTTGCCATCCCCAAAGCACTTTGAGTTTGATTAGTTTCCAGAGCATTAATTGTACCTCCTAGTTCTCCATTGACTATATTATTTAATACGAACGCAGCGTCAGCTGCAGCTGCGTTGAGGGCGATCCCAATCGGATCCACTTTTGTTTCTTTGTCGTCTGATGTTCTTTCAGAAGTTGATACCTCGATTTTTTCTGGAGTAGACGTGCTGACTTCTGAGATACCGGTATTCTGGGTAGGTAATGTGGGTTCTTCATATATTTCCTCCTGTACTTTTGGTTCAGGTATTGATGCAAGTAGTGCAGCTTGTTCTTCAAGTATTTTAGTAGCATATGCCTCTGCGTATCCATCACATTGTGGATCATAAAGTGGATTGCCATAACAAGGATTAGACGAATATACAAGATTGATTGACGGAGAAGTTCTTAACTCTGGTCCCCAATACCCTGCCCAGTATCCAGTATCATCACCCTCTGCTGAAAGTTTTAAGTTTCCAAAGAATGATGGATCTAAAAACTGATCCGGAAACGTTTCTGTTCCACTGTATGTTGTCCAATCCATAGGACGTGAATAATCATAATTATATTGCCGATAAAGTTCACCATTTGCTTTATATACCGAAACAGTCATCGACATAGGATCTTGATTGTTTGCTTGATTGCCAGTAGTCTCGTTTGCATCAGCATTCTTTATTGACCAAGAATAAGTAAATCCGTCAACCTGTATTCCAACTTCTTGTAAAGCATTATTGATTGCAACAGTCTTTGATATGATTCCACCACCATATCCCCAGTTTATCTGACTCGGACCACACCAAGGAGTTGATCCTCCTGTTGTGCCTCCCCAGTTATTACTTGACTGCGCAGTACAACCAGACCAATTTGTACCTGCTAATATATTTCCTGTGGTATCTGCCTTAGAGGGCAATGAGTGCAATAAGAGCAGCCATAAGAACACCGCCAATAAAAGCACCGGTTTTGCCATTCTCTTTTGTCTCCTGAATTTTTGGTGGGATATAAGTTGGAGATGCTTCCCATCCAATTGATGCTTCTTCACCTATGTCACCGAAGAATGGACAAGGTGTTCCTGCCATTTGCATTGCATCAAACACTCTACGATCTTGACACATTACTGATACTGCAGCAACTTTCATTCCCATATCATAAAGTGTCTTTGATATCTTCAGTCTTTCACAGTTTAGATCTCGAACTGATGTACCGCCTGATAAACCAAGTATCTGAGTCTGTACAGCTCCACTAACTCCAGTTGTACAGATATCTGAACTACTTGCGCCAATAGACGGTGCAATAGCAGAAGGTGGAGGAGACCGAAGAGTTTGGGTTACGTCACTTGTGCTTTTACTGGTATTATTATTTGTATTGCTTGAAGTATTATTTGTTGTAGAATCAATGGTTGATGTATCAGTTGTAGTCGATGTACTAGTATTTGTATTAGTACTTGTCGATGTATTATTATTTGTATTAGTATTAGTGTTTGTGGATGTCGAAGTACTCGTCGAGGTGTTTGTGTTGTTATTTGTATTCGTGTTATTATTTGTAGACGTGATGTCGCTAGTACTATCAGACGTAGTATCTACATAGGTTACATCTTGTGCGTAAGACACAGAACCGCCTAATACACATAAAACGAGTAAGAGGGTTACTCTTTTCATATTTACTCCAAACCCTCTTTAAAAGGGCTATTCTATATTCTCAGTATTTGTTTCGTCATTAGAAACTGCTTCTTCATAATAAACAATAATCTCGGTTTGTTGATTGATATATCTTCTCAGATCAGCAATATTTAGTGCTAAATTTTCATAGTCTTTCATACTTAGAACAACAAAGGCGACCTCTCCATATTGCTCTTTGTACTCATTTATAAAGTCATCTAGTGTATCACTCGTAACTACACGTACACGAGTATCAACTAGCTGGAGCGGTTTCGGTCTCGACACTACTGGTACTGTTGTCTTCTCTATCTTGACTACCGTCTTGATCTCCGTCTCCGGAGCTCTCCCGACGCAACCAGTCAGGAAGAGGATACTCATTACTATTACCAGTGTCTTCCATGAAACCACGCCAAAGTTTTGCTGTAGCGCCATTCATCTTTCCTTCTAATATTGTAGCATCTTTTAATGCTTCGACCACGAGATTCATACGACTTAACTTGCCTCGTAGCTCATCACCATAGGCTTCTGCCTTTTGTAAATCTTGTTGTAATTGATTATTGAGATCTGCCATCTTTGCAACGTCTGCTTGTATTGTTTCTAAACTTTCGTTAGCAGTTTGGACTGCTACTTCAAGTTGAGCATTGTTGTCTCTCAGAGTGGCTATTCTTTGTTGAGTGTCATTATAATACCAATAAGCTCCGTACCCAAAAGATCCGAGCAAACCGATAATAATAAGTGCTATATAAAGTTTTAACATGGTTAAATATAACTTTTTTAGTGCAAATGCGCAAATAAAAATAATTGTTTAGTTGAAAAAAGACAAAAAAATGGCACTGTCAAATTATTGACAGTGCCTAAATTAAAGTTAAAATACCTTAAAAACTAAAAGATACTCCAACTGTTGTATCTTCGTGCTTAAGTCCACTATCTAAATCGTTTTTCATAAAAAGAGTGGCAGGTCCTAAGTCGTGACTTACATCGACATCAATACCTGAGATGTTAAATGCAAAGTTGTCAGCGGCAGTATCTTCCCAGTTTGTTGTTAATCCAAAAGGTCCGATATCTGAACCAACTGATAGAGTATTTACCTCTGTTTCAAGTGAACGCTCTACACCTAAGTTAAGTGTTGGTCGTTCAAAAGCTAGTGCTGCACTTGTTACGAAGCTAAGTGCAAAAGCTGTAGTTAAAATTTTATTCATTATTTTCTCCTATATCATTTTTATCGCGGAGTCAGTTGTCTCATCAACACGACGAGTCCATCCACGACCAAATGTATCAAATGTGGATAAACTTTCGTAATATCCTTGTCTTTCTGCTTGAAAGTTTTTAATTGAGGCTTCTACACCTTCAGATTCAATATAAAGAGCCAAAGCACGAAGAGTGTTTGGTCCGATTCCTCCGTCGGCTACAGTTCCAATCATAGTTTGTAAAAACTTAGCTGAGCGTCCAGTTCCAGCATTCACACCAAAGTCAAATACACATAAATCTAAACCAGCAGGAATATTGTCTGCTTTAATTCTGTCCCAGTAGTTTTTTCTATATATGGGAGCTACATCTTCAACTGTAAGATCTTTCATATCTTTTGTTATTAAATCTTGAGACATAGTCCACTCTTCATAGACTCTTTTAGTGACTCCAAGGTTTGTCTCACCTCCTGGATCTTTAGGGTGGTTAACATAACCCCCTTCGTGGTGTAGTATCATCTCTAAGCATGTTTGGTAATTTTCTGCTGCCATAATTTTCCTTTCTACTTACTTATATTGTTTTTTAATGTGAATATTATTTTTGTACCAGTCTTCACGAGACTTTTGCATTTCTTTTCGTTCTTTAACCACTGCGTCTAAACTTTCTTTTTCTAGCCATTTATTTTCTGAAGTCCAAGACTCTCTTTTAACAGGAATAATTTGACACATAGGAGTACCAGCGGGTATAAATATTTCTTTTTCGTTAGGCTCAAGATACGTATGAATAAAAGGTAAATTTACAACATTGTTATATTCATCTGTATCAACCATACCCACCAAAGGAATAATAGGAGACTCAAGCCTATTTATACAAGGTAAAAATAAAGTTGAATAATTAGTGGGTGTTTCAACCCTCCAAGGATTCATCCATTTTAAAATAGTGTACATTTCCATAGGAGAACCAGGTATTTGCCTCATTGGGTGAGTCTCTATAGGAGGGTGCTTGTGCATAAGCATTTTATGATGATCATTTAAATATTTTAACCTAACATCACCATCTTTAGTTTGAAAAAGTAGAATATCTATATGGTTAAGCATAGTATATCCCGCAGTCATGGCATCTATAAACGGCACACATTTTTTTACTGTTTGGTCATTTTCATTATAACCAGGAATCTTTTTAAACCAATCAGGTACAGTCTTCTTTGCGGGTAGAGGAGGAAGTACTAACTGCTCAGGAAAGTCGTGAATTAAATGAAATTTAAGTATTTCAGACATTTTAAGTTTTATTAGTAGGGGATAAAAAAGTGGTAGGCATTAAATATTGATTAAAATATGAACTAACATTTACAGCCTTATCGTCAATCCACACATCATAGTGAGGCTTACCAACATTTAATGTTGTATACTTTACCCCCCAAGCACTAAGTTGTAATTTTGTGTAATCGATCCAATCTTTACCGCTTTGAGTGCCGCGTGCTGTCCAATAATGAACCTCATTACCAGAATCATAAAGCTCATTAAAACGTAATATTCTATCCTCAAAGGGTTTTGCTAAATCATAGTCACCCGAAACCTCGTGCGTACATATAGTGCCGTCTATATCAATATAATAAATCATTTCCAGTATAAATATTCCTCTAAATTACAATTATTTGTTGGCTTGCCTTTCATCTGAATTACCCAATCAAGTTCTTGGATCATGCGTTTATACCAACTTTTATCATACTCTGAATTAGATTTACTTAGTTCTTCCGTAAGTTGCTGTATACGGGCGGTTATATAACGATCCTGTTTTTCTGTCACTTTCTGTTAAGTCCTCTTGTATATTTTTGAGATTTTGGAGGCGATTTTTTAGATCCGCTAGGTCCTGACCAATAGACTTTATTAGCCCAATATGCTGCTGACATTTTTCCTTTAGCGATGTTGCGTCCGTGCCTTGCTTTAAAACTTTTTCGTGCTTCTGGAGAGTAGTTATGCCCCATTGAAGAATCTCCAAAGTGTATAAGTCGCACTTTGTCTCCTTCTTTGGCCAGTACCATTCCCTTTTTTCCTTCTCTGTTTGATCTTCTTGGTTTGTTGAATCCATCAAACTTAACTCCTCTGTAATCGATTTTACCACTAGGTGTACGTTTAACTCCTGGATATTTAGACATTTTTATATCTCTCTTTAATTTCTTGAATTATATCCCATTGACGTTGTGTTAATTGAGGATATTTAGACTGCGCACTTATACATCCTAATATAAAGTTTTTTTCAGCATCCGTCAAAGTGTGTTTATCAAAAAATTCTCTAAGTGGTTTTTTAATCCTACGCGTCAGGATAAGCTCCTGTCAATGTGATGAAGAGTCTATTTTTGTGACTGAAGTTAACCGCTAAATGAGCATCATTTTTTGTAATATGATAAGCATCCCCTGCTTTCCAATGAGTAAAAGTCTCATCTTCTAGTTGGCAGTACTGACCTACAGTCCAATCAGTACATTGTATGACATACCTATGGGCGGGTCTGTCTCCATGAACTCTATAAGGATCTTTATGCCAAGGAGTGCCTGTTCCTGGTTTACGTAACTTAATCATTGCAATACAGGACTCAGGATCAAAATTTAATTCTTTTAATGTATTATAGCTTATAAATCTTGATACTTTGTCATAAGTTTTACATCTCCAAGTCGGTGTGATAACTGTTTCTTCAGGGAAACCATATAGATCCACTGGATTATAGTCCCTAAAAGTTGGCATTTCAGGTTCTGATTCAAACATTATTTTAGCTATCTCAGAATAATCAATCGGTATTTTATAAATTATCATCTTTATTAGTATCCTTTTTAGGCAAGTCATAAATGAACGGATCTATTTTAATAAGTTCTTTTTTCTTACGTTGGAAGTCTCTCTCAAACTTCCAATCTTCATATTTTTCAAGTAGCCACTTAATCATTTTTTACTCCTTTTATATTGATGAATAGATTCGGGTAATTCTTTTGTTTTCTCTATAAGTGGCATTAATGGTGCAAGTAGAAAGAGAAATGCAAACCAATAGAAAGTACCAATTCTTCCTAACAGTATATATATCCCTTCTGCTGGCATCGCACCAATGTACATGAGCAAGAAGAAGTCAAGAACAAATACCCATACACACCACTTCCATATAGGTCTAAATCTACAACTGCGTATTTTACTTCGATCCAACCAAGGAAGTAGACCAACTGCTGCAATTGCCCCACCCATGGCTAACACACCCATCAACTTATCTGGTATTGCTCTCAGTATTGCATAAAATGGTAAGAAGTACCACTCTGGAACAATGTGTGCAGGTGTTACCATAGGATCTGCTGGTATGTAGTTATCTGGATGTCCTAACGCATTCGGTAAGAAGAATAAGAATGCAGCAAAGATTGCAAGGAATACGATTGCAGCAAAGAAATCTTTTTGTGTCATATACGGATGAAAACTAACTGTGTCTCTTGTATCTTTTGGTTCTACACCAGATGGATTATTTGATCCTGTAATATGTAGAGCAATAATATGAAACAGAACCACACCTACAATCGCAAAGGCAATAAACCAATGCAATATAAATGCACGATTCAGAAAGGCATCATCGACACTATAACCACCCCATAACCATACAACAATCGTTTCACCAAAGACTGGTATTGCCGAGAAGAGATTCGTAATCACTGTTGCTCCCCAAAAACTCATCTGACCCCAAGGAAGAACATAACCAAGGAATGCAGTTGCCATCATTAGGAAGAAGATTACGATTCCCATAATCCACAGCAACTCTCGTGGTTTCTTATACGAACCATAATACAGTCCACGAAACATATGAATGTAGACTGCTATAAAGAAGAACGATGCCATATTCATATGGATGTATCGTAATAACCACCCACCATTGACATCACGCATAATTCTTTCAACACTATTGAATGCTTCGTTGACATCAGGTTTGTAATGCATACCAAGCATCAGTCCAGAGATAATTAACGATACAAGACATATCATTAATATACCGCCAAAACTATAGAGATAATTTAAATTTTTTGGAACTTGAAAGTCTAAATATTCATGTTTCATCATACGAATAATAGGCAGTCTTGTATCAATCCATCCGACTACACCAGTGAAAGGACTTGGTGATATTTTATTTGTTTTAACGGGTTTATAGTTTTCTTCAGACATGTTTATTTTCCTTTGGGTTTGTACATATCATAATTCTAATTTCATCTGAAAGATTTAAAATTCTGTGGCGAGTTCCTGATTTGATCATATAGCTATATCCTTTTTTATAAACATATTTTGAATCATTCTCAAACTCTATAAAAGACTTTTTTACAGATATAGCGGTCAATATAGCTTTATTATAATATTCATTAGTTTGCATATCAACATGCCAAGGAATACTACTCTTTGGTAATAAAATTGAAATATACATACTTTCTATTTCAAATTCTTTTTGTAGCTTATCTTTCCAAACTTTAATAAAGTCAAACTTAGATAAGATTGGAGAATCTTTATAATTAGAGACTAAATTAAATGATTTCCAGCTATTAAGTAAGTATCGATCTTCAAAAAGCTTACTGCCTTCATCAAAAAATCTTTTAAGACTTACAATGTTTTGAGGTCTTATTTTAAGCTTAGGGACATCAATTTGTTTGCAGTTTATCAAACATTTGTCTCCTGTTTTTTAAAAAAGGAAGAAAAGGAACAGCAGACTGCTCAAAAATTATAGGGTCATTTCCATCAATAGTCATAATTATAGCAACATCTTGAATACCTGTTCCATACATCTCATTGTGTGCTACAGCATAAGCACACCCTTGAATATAGTAGTCTGTTACTTGTTTTTGGGATTTTTTCTTTTTAGAGGTCTTAAAGTCAATAATAGTAGGTTTGCCTTTCCAAATACCTACCATGTCAGTTCTTCCTGCATATTTGTATTTGTTACTCCAAAGAACTTGCTCTTGACCCCAAATCTCTTCTACACCTCGCTCTGTTGCACGAATTAAATCTCTACTCATCTGTCTAACATCTAGTCTTTGATCCATAATCTCATCCCAAACATCTTCACCATTAAAGTGACGCTCTGCAAACTCGTGCACTAGAGTTCCTCTATCTGTAGCTTCTTTAGATACACGCGCAGCTTCTTCTTCTCCGACTCGCTCAATCCACTTTTGTAACCAAGTATTATCAGCAGTTTTGCCTAATACAGTAGTGATAGATGGGTAAGACCCGTCAGGAGTATGATAAGTACGACCTGTTTTTAAGGTATCTGTATCAACATCAGTTATATACTGAAATTTCTTTGAAGTTGTCCATTGTATTGACAATTGGTTTTCCTTTTGCGTTTAAGCTTGTATTAATTAATATAGGATAACCTTGCTGTCTTGTTATCTCTAGTATTCTCCATAAGTATGGATTTTTTGTTTTGTTAACGATTTGAAGCCTAGCAGAGTTATCATGTGTAGTAAAATTACCGCCAATTATATCAGCTGTAAATAACATTTCATAACTTGGTTCATAAATGTTGAACCACCGATCTGCCTCTTCTTCTTGACATACAGGAGCATAGGGTCTCCATGAATCTTCATCTCTACTCTTAATCATATTTAACTGTTTAATATTATCAGGAGTTGGAGTACATAGCAAGCTACGATTACCAAGAGCACGAGGTCCGAACTCTGCTCTACCATTTACTATTGGAGTTATTAAGTGTCTAAGTATAGAGTCTGCGTGATACTCTGGAGTTTTATCACATTTTACATCAACTCCTAAATAAGCATTTTCCCAAATAGGACGCTCAATTAAAGCAGCAGCTCCTAATGCGCATCCAGCATCTCCTGCAGCAGGTTGTATAGCAACTCTACTAAAACCAGAATGTTTTTTAATATGTGTATTTGCTACACAGTTTAAAGCTCCACCACCTGCATAGGCCAAATTGCTCATTCCAGTTTCTTCTTGCAACCAACTTGCAAGATTTGCAACAATAGTTTGAAATACTTTTTGCACGGAAGCTGCGATGTCCCAGTCAAGAGACCCTAATCCTATACCTCTTTCAAGGTTTTGAAGCAAAGTATAGTCTCCAGTATCTTCCCAGTGAAGTATTTTATCTCTTATAAAGTGCGACCATTTAGGATTGCCATATGCAGCTGCAGCCATTACTTGAGATTCATCGCAAAGAGGTTTAAGTCCCAACAAACGAGTAGCACTAGAGTAAAATAAACCAAGAGAGTTTGGATAACGAAAACGCTTGATCCACTCAATTTTACCATTTCTATAAACTCCTAAAGATGTAGAGTATTTATTTCCTACAGTATCAACAACCATTACAGCACACTCATACCAATCAGTTAATAGTACAGAACTCATAGCATGGGCTTCATGATGGTCTATTAGCACAGGTTGAGCAAAAGTGTGTTTTTTTATCTCTGTTTTGAACCTATCATACGTAGATTCTTCATAAAAAGCGGCAAATTCCCAATCCTCATAGGGATCTTTTAACCAATCAATAGTATTTTTTGGAAAACTATTATCATATTTGAGACGAGTAAATCGCTCTTCATGAGAGGCGGCTTCTATATTTCCATCTTTTAATGACGCAGCTGCACTATCGTGATGATAACAGCTGACTCCTAGTATCTTCATCAAAGTACCTATTAAATAAATTAGTTAAATCGCGTTTAGATTTTGTAGAATAGTTTGGTGTGCCGATGAAATCGACAAAAGCCCATCTATAATTATCAACGATAGGGCGAATACGATGAACCATAAAACAAGGAAACAAAGCAGTTTTACCGGGTTCTGGGTATATTCTAACCAGTATTTCTTCAGGCTCTGGTGCAGAGAAGTCTGTTTGCTCCACTCTAGAAGAGTTAGGCGACCATGATCCGATTTCAAAGGGTTGTCCTTTCGTTAAATATATAATATGAGTCCAGTATCTAGCTGGACGTGAGGTTGTTAGTCTTTGATTAGCAAAGTCTAAATTATCAAAATGCCATTCATAACCTTCTCCAGGTTTAAGTAGTATGGCGCATTTTCCACCAAAATCACATCTCCATTGATGACCATAATTAGTTACATGTTTATTACAGTAATCTACAATTTTACTAGCATTTTCAGCTATCTTCTCATTGAAGCCGATTTCAATAGCATCTTGCCATTTAGGATTTATATAGTCTTGATTTGCCATCTATCAAATATCTCTGCTGCAAGTCTAATCTTAAATTTATTGTGCCCTGCTTGATTCATGTGCCCGCGTCCGTCAGGAAACTCTCTAACATAGTCTCTAAGATAATGTCTCCAAATACAAGGATTCTCATCAAACCATACATGATCAACAACATTAGGCCTATAAATTGGTATCATTAGTAGGTTTGAAGGATTTGCTATACCTAATACTGCTTTTAAAAAAAGAGCATTTGTTCTATTATACCACTCCATACGTGTAATCTTACGAAACCAAATATCTCTAACAAGCTTACCCCAGATATCACCTTGTCCCCACGCATAGGGGAGTAAGTATGATCCATCTCCACGAGGATCTGCTCGATGATGATGTCCTATTAACCAGATAACTTTAAATTTACTTGTCAAATCATTGTCAATAATGTATTCTGCTTGTGCATCTAAAGTTATTCCAATTTGTTCCCAGCGATTATTTAATCCAAGTTGTTTAAAAGCGGGATTTGGTGCTTCTAAACTTGGTATAGACCAAGAATTACCTACTATAAAGATTTCATCTATGCTCATTATAACTTGTGGAGACTCTTATACTCAAGGAGAGGGTTTATCTGATAAGCAACAAGCTTATCCATATCTTATTTCTCAAAACGCAGAATTAAAAAATTTATCACAAAGCGGGGCATCAGAATACCTTATTACAACACAAGTAGAAGAAGCTGTCAAGTTAAAACCTGATTTGATTGTGGTAGGTCATACAAACGAGTATCGTTGGCAGATCTGGGATTTTAGAAATAATTGTACACAGGGTTTTATAGTTGCAAATCATGTTTTACAAAACGAAAAATACTATCGTAACTGGATTCTTTCAGAACAAATACTAGGCAATAGACGTAAAAACACAAAAGAACATCAGGCGGCTTGGCATGCTGCTGGAATGCTATATTTTTCAGAAGAAAAGCTTGTTCAACAACTCTGGAGCGGGGCAGTCTCAAAACAAATTATATTAGCACAAAAAGCTAAAATACCGATAGTTCATCACTGTTGTTTTGGTCACTTGCAACCGCTACTAGAAGAATTAACAGACGATTATATAAAGTTTCATTTAGATAATGAAAAGCATAAAGACCCTGCACCAGATCAATCTCATGCAGGGCCGGACTCTCATATAAAATTAGCTACTATGCTTAAGAACAAGCATCAACAAATTCTTTAATTTCTTCCCACTTCTCTTCTTCTTCATCTAAGTTTTGCTTGCGAATGATAGAAGCTACTTTAGTTATAGTTGCAACGGGTAATCCATATTCAGTTTTAATATCTTTTTTTAGAGATGCGATCTGTTCTCTAATAGCCTCTGCTTGTACCATTAGATCAACGATACGCGAAATTTCTTGTTTTAGTTCTGCTTTAAGTGCTGGTTCCATTATTTTCCCTCATTTGTTGTCTTATTTTGGTTGCTGATATATTTTCTATTTCTTCGTCTAAATGATGTTGAGTAATTGAGTACCCAACATCTCTTCCATAAGATATGTCTACTATATTTGGTACTTTAGAAATTAAGTAGTCATCTCCCATTTCAAAGTCTGCTTGCTGAAGTGCATCAATTATCGTTGCTACAACTTGTCCATGTGTAAAAGGATTTTTATCAGAGTGTGGCATATCTCTTATCATGATTGCAACTTGCCCTGTTTTTTTATGTGCTTTTGTAAAAAGTGCAGTATGTCCTTCATGCCAAGGTTGAAATCGTCCTAACATTTGAACTGTTGGTTTAGTATAATTAAAACTCATTTAATTTGTATTCTATCATCATTTACACCATCCATTCTTGGGTAGTCTTGATATAACTTATTTTTTCTAGCTTCCCAATGTTCTAACATTTTTGATAGTTGTAAATGTGTATCATCAAACCATTTAGCTACATGATAGTCATATTTCTCTGGTTTTTCAAACATTCTATTTGTATCTTTATATTGACTTTCTTCTATAGTATCCATCCATACATAATAGTCAGCTTCAAATACATCTCTAAGATAATTAGTAGGACATACAAAATCAACTACAGCAGTTTTTCCTGCCATAACTACACCGTCTGATAAATACTTCATTCTAAGCATTTGTTTCAAACGACCTTTAAAACTAAAGTCCCAGTCATTATAATAAGATCTAACCGAGTCAGCGTTAATCCAAACACCGTTTATCTCTTCTGCAAAAGGTTTTGCAAGAGTAGTTTTTCCTGATCCTGGAAGTCCAAATATGAGTATTTTCATTTATCAAGTACGTCTAATGTTACAGTGAAATGCATTCTATCTTCATCAAATAGCTCACAGGCTTTTTTACCAGCTTCATCTGCTTTTTCTTTTGTTGAGTAAATTCCGACATACTTGTAAGCTTCAGATGTTTTTAAGTTTGTTATGTGAACAATAAAAAAATTTGGTGTGGTCATAGTGAATGTATTACGGTAAAAGTTTCTCTGACTTTTTCAGGACGTTTTCTAATCTTTTTGTTTTCTATAAGATATTCAATAACTTCCTCAAACATGCGTTGACTTATATCAGCACTGTTTTTATTGTCGTTAACAGAGAGACGTGTGATTACTAACTTCTGATGAACCATGTTCAAAGCAGTTACTATATTAGCACTACCAATCATACGAGTTCCTGCATAATCGCCGTCAAGTCGTTCTTCTACAAGTTCCCAAGTATCATTCTCCCACAGTTCTCCAGACTCATCATCATATACCTCAATAGGCATAGAACTTAAAATATTCCAAACAATGCTTGTAGCTTTTTCTAGTTGCATTAGCAATCTCCTGATAGTCGAGCACACACACGCTTCGCGTGAATCTAAAATGCGAGCCAGTCGTCTCGATGCGGCTGATAGTAGAACCAGGCCAGTGCACGAGAAACGCTAGACGGATTTTTGGACTGGATAGCGCTTTCAAACTCACGTTTGAATGTTAGCCAAGGGTTACGAACATTTTGAACAGGCTTGATTTCAGCTTGATTCACTGCGTTCTGAAATATACAACGCTTTGCATAAGCTGCTTCAGCATTGAGTGTACGTGATGTCTCTCCGAGACGCGGTTTAAGTAGTGTATACAGCTCTGTAAAAGCTTCGCTTTTTTCGCTATCACTCAGCTCTGAAATGCTGATGCGACGTGCGTTCCTAACTAAATCTCTATAAGCATTCTTTGATGCAAGTTTAAAAAACATAATTACCTCTTATTATTAGCATGGTTTTGGGTTAAGGTCAAAGTTAAATTGTACGAATAATTTTAATCTAAAATTGTTTCAATAAGTTTTGGGGGAATGAAAGTTTTATCTTTTTTCCAAAACTCACGCATATCATAGTATCGTTTACTCTGAAGAGAGATCCAATACGCATTTACACGACGTGCTGCTGCATCATACTCATCAAAGAATGGTGCAGTGTCAATATTAATACGCTGACGAGCTTCATCAAACCACTCATGCGCTTTCCATGGATTCCAACGTGCTACATTTTCAGCTTCTGAGATTGTGCGCCTAACACTCCAAGTGCTATACCCAACAACTGACCCGAACGGTAGTGGCTTTGCTCTAACCATTGACTACTTCTCCCATTAAATGATTATAGTGATCTGCAATGTCTACGACAAATCTAGCCGCAAAGAACTCACCATGTGATTCTTGCAACTGTAGATATTCATCTAAAACATCATATTGATTGTTAACACGTAACAGTGTTAGTGCCTCTGAAAGAGAAGGTCGCTTATGCATAAATGCTCCTTGTGATTAAATATACTGTATAATAATAGAATTTAAACCATAATGCAAGACACATGTACATTTTTATTGACATGTAATTGCAAATGCATTAATATTTTATTATGTATGTAACAGATAAAGAACTTAAATTTCAACTTCGTGAACAACAGTCTTCACTACATGAACTTGCTACAGACCTTGGAGGCGATATTCGATATCTACACCAAGAGATAACTGAACTGAGTGATACAGTAAAACTGCTTCAAGAAGAGATTATATCACTGAGAGGAATGCTTAATGGCTCATAAACTTGTTGGCTTTGCGCCTTCTACAAACTCATCTTTAACAGAATACATAAAACTTCAGCTTCAAGCAATAGATAATGAGTTTAGCGATCTAACAACAGAGTTTGCAGATGAAAATGATTCTCGTCTTACACGATACTGCAATGTTCCAAATCAGTTTCCTGTGTTAATGCTGTTTAAGAATGATGCTCGAAAAGCACATACACACGCTAAATACTCTTTAGGCGATGCGATCTCTTGGGTGCGACTACGTAAAGGATGAAGATTAACTTTTGCGGTGACTCATTTTGTCGAGACTATAACACTCCTGATAAAACTAAAGCTAGGCCAAACTCATACGTACAACTTTTATCTAAGAAATTAAATGCTAAATTAATAGGCATAGGCGGGTCAGGCACTGCTCACGAACACACTTTTCGTACCTTTAACCCAGAAGCTGACTATACAGTTTTTTGTTGGACAGAAGCTCATAGGCTATATCACCCGACACATAGGATAAACATGGCACGCTGTGATGCTAATAAAGATGTAGATCCAATATATCAAGCAGGCCATGATTATTATAAATATATTCACGATTGGGACTACATGACGAAACTTCAGTGCAAGGAGTTTTATTGGTTTGATAATACAGTGCTATCTCACTATAAGGGAAAAGCAGTTCATTTATATAGTTTTCGAGTACCTCCTTACAAATTTAAAAATGGTATTGATACAAGAATGCAACTTTTTCAATATAAAGTAGAAGATGATTACGCTAATCATATGAGTGAGGCAAAAAATATCCAATTGAGTGAGTATCTATTTAATATATTAAAAGGTAAAGAATAATGACAATAAAACTTTTAGACTGGAAACCAACTGATGAAACATTTATAAAAGAATTTAAAGACTCATTTGAAACCACAGGTTTTGTTAGACTATGTAAGCTTTGGGATGAATCAGAAGAAGAAATAGTAAAAGATTGGTATAAGTTAGTTGAAGATTGGTTTTATAATTCAAATGAAAAAGAAGAGTATGCGTCAAAAAATAAAAATAAACACGGCTGGGTAGCAAAAGAATCAAGTATAGTTAATCCAAGAAGAAAAAAAGATTGGAAAGAGTGTTTTGAATTTGATGATTTAGTAACTTACGATAGTACTCCAAAAGTTTTTATACCTCAATTAAAAAAAGTTATTCCTTTAATACATAATAAGTCATTAGAGATAGTTAAAATTTTTGAAACAATACTACATTGTGAAAAAAATTATCTTGTTAATCTACATAATCAAATGATGAATCATCATTTAAGAATATGTTACTATCCAGCTAGTGAAAAACTAGAAAATCAATTACCTTGTAGTGAGCACAAAGACTATAATTCTGTAACTTTAATTTTTTCGCCAGATCCTCATAAAAAACTTCAAATAAAAGACAGAGAAGGACATTGGCACGATATTGAGTATCAAGATAATTCATGTGTTTGTCAACTTGGAAATCAAATGCAAATATGGACTCAGGACTATTTAGTATCAGCTTTTCATAGAGTACTATTTAATAGTATTGATGCTTTTACAACTGCTTATTTTTTAAACTTACCTGATGATCATTTATTAGACCATCTAGGTCCTAATCCTAAAAAATATGAGAATCAGACTGTTAAACAATTTAGTCATAATTTTCACAAAACTAAAAGTAAGATTAGGAAAGAAACGTTAAAAAGTGGGAAATGAAGTTATTCTATTATCAGATATTCCGAATCAGTCTAATGAGACATATGCAGCAAGGTACGCAGGCCCTTATGTAATAAAGTCGTCATTAATTGACAAAGGTATAAATACGATTGTCTTAGACTGGTTTAGATATCTAAAAGATAATGAAAAATTTTTTGAATATCTTGAAAACTTTATTGATGATAGTACAAAAATAATAGGTATTTCTAATACTTTTTTATATCCCCCTTTGAAAAATACTAAACAAAACGACTCAAGTGGATTATCTGCTCTTCCTGCAAAAAATAAAGTTGATGAAGATTCTGCGGCAGCTTACTCTCTATACTTATGGGAAGACAACAATGACGCACTTACAGATTGGTTTCAAAGACTTAGAAGTGTACTTGATAAATATAATCCAAAAGCAAAAATAATTATCGGAGGTGCAAGATCAACTAGATTTTTGCAAATGGGTAAGTATGCTCCAAAAGAGTACTGTATTAGAAAATATGTAGACTACATTATAATTGGAATGGCTGATTATGCAATTAAAGTATTAGTAGACAAGATCGATAATAATATTCCTATAACAGATGTATTTGTTAGGGGAGAGATAAATTATATTTTATGCGACAGAGAACCTTGGATAACTCCCAAAACCTATGTTCCAATTATAAAATATAGTAAAGCAGATTGCTTTGAAAAATCTCATTGGGCTGGGTTAGAAGTTGGTAGAGGCTGCGCATTTAATTGTAAGTATTGTTACTATGAAAAACGTTTTGCTGAAAAAAAACCAATGGATATTCTAAAAGATGAACTTAAAAAGAATTACTATGATCTAGGTATAAAAGGTTATAATATCACAGCAGACTGCTTTAATGATAATAGAAGATTTGTAGGTGAGTGGTCTAATATGGTAAGCAGTTTAGATTTTAAGATAGAATGGGCGAGCTATGTAAGAGCAGACCCTTTCCATAAATGGCCTGAAATGATGGATGAAATGATTGGATCTGGTTATAAAGCTGGGTGGTATGGCATTGAAACTTTAGATCATGCTGCTGGTAAAGCCGCTGGTAAAGGTTTAAACCCAGAAAGAGTTAAAGAGTTACTAACAATACTCAAACAAAAAGGAGAAGTATGGACAACAGCATATTTTATCTTAGGACTGCCTAAAGAAACTAAAGAAAGTTTAGATAATACTTTAAAGTGGTTACTTGAGCAAAGAGTTATAGACGAGGTTCAAACATCCATACTTGATGTCGGACCTTTCATAGAAGAGTTATCTGGAGTAATTGACTTTTCTGATCACTCTAAAAATCCTGATAAATATGGTTTCACAAAACTTCAATTCAGCCCTGAATTTTATTGGGAACATGAAACTTTAAATTTGAATGACTGTATAATAATTAATGAGGATTGGAAAAAAGCTTTTTTTGATCATACATATACTAGATTTGGAGGAAGTGCTCATGGTGAGTATGTAAGAATAAGGGACACAGGATTATCACACAAAGAAACTGTTGCTTATATGAAAACTAAATTTAATGTAGGAAAAAAGATAATTAATATTGATAGTAAAAAGAAAAAGAAGTTTAAAAACTATGTTCAAGAACTTTCTAAAAATAACATCCAAAGATACTATAATAATTTTCTGGAAGTAAATAGGGTAAGATGAAATCAATAGCATTTATACCTCATAAAAAAAGAGTTGAAAAACACAGAGTCGAATACTTAAGAGCTATTTCTGATTCAATGGAATATCCTTTTCAGGCAGAAGATGGTAGGGATATCTCTCCCATCCAAGAAAAATTAGCTGAAGCTTGTAAAAACTATTCTAAATTACCTTTTTGGTCTTTTACTAATTGTTGTACTGATTCGTTACAAATTGCTGTGCAATTACTTACACAATTCAAAGATAGAGTTATTGTTCCTGCATATGGATGGAGAGCATTTTCAAACGCTCCAACAATAATGGGCAGAGAAGTTGATTTTTGTGATATAGATAGTACTGGAAATATTGATTTGAATTACTTAGAATCAATGATAAAAAATAATGCTCCAGCAGCTGTAATTATTGTACATAACTTTGGTACAATAGTTAATGTATCAGAAATATCATCAGTTTGTGATAAATATGGTGTTAAAATTATAGAAGATTCAGCACCTTCTTTCTACATGGGAGAACCTTACAATTACAAACCAGGTCATTCATCTGATATAGTTTGTTATTCATTTGATTTTACAAAGTTTCCAGGGTGTTTAGGATCAGGTGGCGGACTTGCAACTCGTAATGCTGAGTTGTCTGATAGGATCTACGAACTTCAAGCACATGGAACAGATAAGAATAAACAAATAGTAGGAATTGGAACAAAAAGTTTTTTAGATAATACTTCATGTGCCGTTCTTTTAAAGGAATTTGAGCTTTTTGAACAAAATAAGTATAGAGAGCGAAGAAGACATATTGCTACTTGGTATAATAATAATCTTCCCTATAAAGTTATAACAGGAGAAAATTATATTTGGGAAAGATATTCATTAAAAATTCCTTCAGAAGAAGTTTTGGAGGTTACTAATAAACTTCATGATATAAAGTGCTTAGCTAGAACGATGTTTAAAAAACCTCTTAACACTTATAACTTCTACACCAATAAAAAGTATCTTCCTAATGTAGAAAACTTTACTTCTACTCTAGTACATATACCGTGCCATCATTTTATGGAAGACGAAGAATTATATAGAATTAAAGAAGCATTAGAAAAATGAAAATACTAATAACTGGAGGACTTGGATTTATAGGGTCACATCTTGTAGCAACTTTAGGACATAATAATGACGTAGATATACTTGATGGGTTTACAAAAGATTATGTTGGACATAAATATATTCATCGAGGTAATAAAGGACTTCAAGAAACTAATAAAATAGAAAAATACCATAGAGAATTAAATTTAAAATACAGACTTGAATTAATAAAAGATTGCTTTAAAGAATACTATAGATATAATGCTTATGAAAACTTACCTAATAAAGAATATGATTTAATTATAAATTGTGGAGCATTATGTGAAGCTATACTGTCTCAACATTTTAAGCAATTCACAGAAGAGTCAATTTTAACCTCAGTTAGTAAAATTAAAAATAAATTTCCTCAAACCCCTGTGCTACATATAAGTAGTAGCATGGTTTATGGCACTTGGGAAGGAGTAATTAACGAGCAGTACTCTTTAGGATCTGTAGATCATTATGGGGACATGAAAATAAAGGCAGAAACAATACTAAGTAATAATGATGTGCTACTTAGACCAATACATGTATACGGGATGGGAGACGGTAAATTTCCTATCTGGATGAACATAGAAAGACAAAAAGAGATAGATAAACCATATCTAATAGAAGAAGCTGGTTGTATCTACATAGACGATTTCGTTTTAGCAATTAAAAATATTTTAGACAAATGGAAATCGGGGACATATAATATATGTTACAGCTTTAACAGATCAGCTGAGGCATTACTCTCAGTTTATAAAAAAGATATAAGAATAGATAAAAAACTAGGACCGACAGGTAAACCTAGAGGTTCTCTTGATTGCAGTAAATTGCTTAACACATTTGGGGTAGATTTTATGTATAAAACTTATGAGTCAACAGTGGATGATTATTACAAAAAATATGAAAATTATAGTAAGAAATAACGACGTAGGCAAGGCTCTACGTATACTTAAAAAGAAACTTAATAATGAAGGAGTATTTAAAGAAGTACGTGACAGACAAAACTTTACTCCTCCTGGAGAAAAACGTAGATTATCTGAAAAAGCTGGTCGTAAACGTTGGTTAAAAAAACGTGTTCAATTAGAACAGCAGTTTGTACGTGATGAGCTTAACCAGTTCAGAAAAAATAGAAATAAGAATAAAAATCGTAATAATGTTCAGAGACCTAACCAAAATCCAAATCAATCACGAAACAAAACACGTCCATCTGGCAATCAGAATAACAAACCACCACGTTCATAATCTTTGTTTCTCTCTTGAAGCTTTTATAGCAGCTATCAAAGAAGGTAGCGTTTCATATCACAATTGGAATATTCAAACTTTTCAAAACAAAATAAAAATATATTCAAACGACTATGTTACTCACTATAGATTTTCAATAGAAGAATGGGAAACTATAAAAAGACAATTTGCAACAGCTTTAAACTTGCTTAAATCTTAATAATATTTTATTATAATTAAAATTATGGAGGTTTTATTGAAAGTTTATAAAGGAACATTTAAGAAAAAGTCAGGTGAATCAAGAGATATGACATTTGCTCGATTGATGGATTTACCACAAAAGTTTTTAACAGAGCAGGTACAAGGTGCAGGATCTGAACAAAGCTATCCTGAAGGCATGGAACTCGTTTGGGATTTAGAAGCTGATAATTTTAGAGTATTTAACTGGAATTCAGCTGAAAACTCTCCGAAGGAGTATGACATTGACGAAAGTCTCTTTACATGAAGAATATATACTAGTTGAAACTGACGTAATCGACTTTAACACACTTAAAAAAGAAAAAGTAATGAATAGATATTTTATTGTAGAAATACATGATAAAGAATCAGATAAAATTGGAGTATTGACTCATGATGTAGAAGGAGAAAGTCAACTTTCTAAGTTTGATTCTTTTTCTCAAGCAAATGTACAATCAGCTCTACTAAAAGAAAATCTTACAGAAAATCTGTATACGAAAATTGTCTCTCATGAAGTACAAGATGATTAAATATGGAAAAAATAATAAACACGTTATATATAATAATAAAGGTTATGTAGTTTTTATAGGTACAGACCGTAAAACTATTGAATTTTATATGAGTAATAATGATAAAAAATTATAGCAACAGCATAAACGAGAATGAAATAAATAAACTTTTAGAGTTTACATTTATTAAAGATCAGTATTATGAAGAAAATGATCATGTTGTATGTAAAAATATTAATTTATATAAAGATGATTGGCCGAAACAAGCAATTCATAAAGTTATAAATAGGCTAGATTTTAATCATGACATAGAAAAGTTATTTTTTTGGCATCATAAAAATAGTAATTTCGGTCTTCATGCTGATTGTTCTGATGGTAATCACAAAATTTTAGGTAAAAATATAATGATACCTTTAAGCTTTGATATCAAGTATGATAATGCTACTGTAGTTTTTAAAAATAAATGGTTTGGATCTGATGTAAAATTTTACAATTCAGATAATACACCTTTTGGGGATATTACTACTTGTAGCGGATATGATCCTACAAAAAATATAGATGAAGAAATATATAATAAATATCTAAAACACATTAAAAGAGAAGACTTAAAAGGGTTAGAGATAGAAAAAATTTACAAATGGCGTCTCGGTGATATAATTACTTTTGATAGAAATCAGATACATTGTTCTGGCTTTAGTTATGCTCCTAGAACTGCCATATTAATATTTACAAATAAAAAATAGGTAATGTAATGATTAGAGTGACAGGTTATTTTAAAGATCATAAAATAGTACAATCATTCTATGATCTATATGATGCAATTGATTTTAAAGACGTAGTAGACGCTCACTACCCGCTACGTGTGACATTTGAAAAAGGAGTTTATCCTGTGAGAACATTTATTATTAACGCTTGGAACGCTATAATGGATGACAAAAGAAATCCATTGAGTAATATACAAGATTTACAAACACGGCATGTAGTAATGCAACTTCTTGCATGGATGTGGTGTATTATCTTTTCAATGTATCTTGGATCTATGTGGGTCTTTGGTATTACTGCAATTGCTCATGCGATAGTAGTTGCAGGAATTGTCCTTACAGTTGGCACATTTGAAACTGCTAAACGAACTCCTCAATATTTCGGTGGATTAGGTCGAGGTGTTGGAGGAGAGCATGAGTAAGATTATCTGTTTTATAGTAACAGTAACAATTATAGCACCAATAATACTTTTTGAGTATTGCAGAGGTGATTACAGAGCTTCGTCTGAGAAGCGATAAAATAAACGGACTGGACTCGGGGGCAGTACCCGACGCCTCCACCATAAGGAGATTTATAATGGGTGGTATGGACAATAAAACAAGTATTGAATTATCAAAAAAGAGAAAAAAATCCGGAATAATAAATGCAATTAACTCAGGTAAATTGCACAAGGAATACTTGGCTCATCCTACCGCACAATATCAAATGACTTTTTCAGAGTTTAAAAAAGAAAATCGTAGAAAAAATAAATCTCTTTATGTGGGGGCGAAATAGGATCGACAGACGTAATAAAAATTAATTCGAGAAGCAGGTGCGCAAGCGACCTTAACCGCAAGATTTTAATAATTGCAAACGATAACTTTGCACCTGAGATGCGCTTAGCTGCGTAATCTCTGGGCTGGCCACTTGCCTAGAAACAGAAAACGTGGCATTAACCCATAGAGGATTAAATGAAAAAAACTTATATTTTAGGCAACGGCGGTTTCGCACAAGAACTATTCTCTCAAATAATTATTCCAAATGGATACGAATTCGGGGGCTTTATCATTCTTAAAGATGATAAAGCTTTTTTAATTGATGATGAAGGTATAAATCCTTTTACCTATCCAAAAGAAGCTGACTTTATACTTGGAACAGGTAACAAGTATTGGCGTAGGAACTTTTTACTACACTTTTTGAAATACTATGAACGTTCAATTTCTTATTTCCCTAACGTATTTGCAAAGTCTGCATTTATTGCTGCTACTTCAAAAATAGGAATTGGAAATGTGTTTTGTGAATTTTCGCTCTTAAATGCGACTGCAGAAATCGGAGATTTTAACAATTTTAATGTATACTCTTCAGCCCATCATGACTGTATAATAGGAGATAATAATGTATTCTCTCCTTATTCGGGCGTAATGGGCTATTGTGAAGTAGGAAATGAAAACTTTTTAGGAGTTAACACTCATATCACACCAAAACTTGAGTTAGGGGATGAAAACACTCTTTCAGCAGGAGAAACTCTATTTGATGATATGTATAATCGTCAATTTTTTCAATCAGGGTTAGTAACGGATAAAGATCAATGACCGATATGTTAGATGTAAATTTTATTCGCAATTGTTCAGAGCGGTTAAAACAAAAATATAAGCAAACTAGTACAAATGAGAATACTGATATGTATTTACATATACCAATTCTTTCTATGATAGCTTCCAGAGGCACTTCAGTGTTAGAACTTGGAGTCAGAGATATTCAATCAACATGGGGATTTTTATCTGGACTTTCACGAGAGTCTTTTGGTTACTATATAATTAAAAATCCGCACAAACTTGAATTTATCTCTCAACGTAGGCTTGTGTCTGTAGATTTGTTCGATCCAGCAGACCAAGGAGCAGACATAAATGAGGTGTACGATATCGCAAAAGAAAACGATGTTGATTTTAAGTTTATAAAAGGTAATACTCTTGATATTGAATTAGAAGAAAGCTTTGATTGTATATTTTTTGACACAGATCATACATACGAACAATTAAGTGCTGAAATAAAAAAATATAGTCCAAAAGCAACAAATTGGTTGATATTTCATGACACATCTCGTTTTGGGAAGGTGTTAATACCTGCAATAAATGAGTTTCTAGAAGAAAATAAAGAGTGGATTATTGTACCAAATATGAGTACTAATCAATGTAAGGGTTTAACAGTACTTGCTAAATCTACTTTAAACCAATGGGAAGGTTTTACAGGGCACTCCTACAAAGACTTCTGTGGTGTAGCACTATGATAATACTTTTTAGAAGTTGTGAGGCAAATTTATCTCCTGGATCTATGGGTGAAGGATTTGAAGATAAACCACGCTGGAATGGAAAGTTTAAGCTTGAAATACTTCGTAAGTGTTATATATCTATTCAGCAAGGATTAGATGATCGTGATAAAATTATTATTATCAATGATAGAACAACACAAAATACTCTTGACTGGATGAAAGATAATACACAAGCTCAATTTCAAGTAAAAGATATTACATCACTTGATGACGCTAGACAATCACACCCTTACCCTACATACCACCCTGTAACGGCTAATTCTTGTACAGACTTAATGGATTTTTTAGTAACAGTTGCAGAAGTAAACCCTGATGAATTAATTTATATTTGTGAGGATGATTATTTACATATTCCATCAGCTATTCCAGCTATGAAATCTTTATTTTTCAATTCTAAATATTCGGGGTTTTACGCTCCGTATGACTATCCTGATAGATATACAATAGACTCAAGTAAAGAAGCTACAATACTACTACATAAGTATGGTCATCTAAGAACTATTCCAAGTGCCACTCTTACTATTGCAGCACTAGGTAAAACATGGTTACAATTTAAATATGAATTGCTAAGAGCAGGAGTATTTGCAGACGATAGCTGGACTTGGAAAGCTTTTAAACAAGTTGGAGCACTTTGTCCGCTGCCAGGTCATGCTACTCACTTACAAGATAGATGTATAACTCCAATGGTCAACTGGGAATCGATATATGACAACATACGTTATTAAAAAGTCTTTAGACACTGAAAAATTTCAAAAGTACATAAGCAATGCTCAAAACACTAATCAATGGAGTAATAATGGATGGGCTGTATCAGAACTTGAATCTCGTGCTCGCGATCTTCTTGAAGTAGACGATTCAAAAGCAATTATAGCTACTAGTAGTGGTACTACTGCTCTTCATGCTATGCTTTGGGGTATACAAAGGCAAGATGATCAAAAAAGAATTGCTACTCAAGATTTTACATTTGCTTCTAATGGTATTGGCCCTGCGGAAGGACCGCTTGTTTTTGACTTAGATGAAAATCTACATCCACATTTAGAAGATTCGTATCTTAGAAATGCAGAAATTATAATTATCACTAACTGCTTTGGTCATCTAACTAATATTGACAGAATTTTATCTACTCTATCTAATAAAATAGTAATTTTTGATAATGCAGCTACTCCTGCTTCAACATATAAAAGTAAAAATGCTGTAAATTATGGCACTGGCTCGTATGTATCTCTTCACCACACAAAACATATAGGATTTGGAGAAGGTGGACTTGCGATTGTTGATAAAAAATATGAAGAAGCTGTTAGGATTGCGTGTAACTTTGGTTTTGTAGACGGGCAGCACAATGAGCGTAGTGGCAACTATAAAATGAGCGAAGTTTCAGCTGCTGCTATACTTCAATGGTGGGATCAGTTTGACCTTAAGCGCATGAAGTCTATAATGCTGGATAACTATTTTTCTAAACGATATGAGTTAAGAAATGAGGCTGGTTTATTTTTTCCTAACGAGACTGATGACTTTTTACCATCTTGTTATCCTTTTATTCATTCAGAATCGACTACAGCTTATGATGAAGTTAAAAAATACTATCATCCTCTACGAGGTATGCAAAATTCTAAATATGTGTATAACAGAATACTTTGTTACCCAATCACTGAAGGAGTAGAAAATTGTCTCATCAAATAGCTGTTGTCACAGGGTGTGCAGGTTTTATTGGGTTAAATCTAGCCCAAAAACTATTGAGTGATGGTTGGTCAGTATATGGAATTGACAAACTAACACACGTATCTGACTTAACAGAACTGCTTAATCTTAAAAGCATACACGGTATAAAGTTTAAATTTGTAGAAGAAGATATTGCTAAGATTAAGTGGCTACCTGAGTGTGACGTTATTTTTAACCTTGCAGCAGAAAGTGACGTTGATATTAGTAATTCTGGCTGTAAAGATTTTATTAAGTCTAATGTAGAAGGAGTTAGAAATCTGCTAGATATTATAAATAGCAGAATAGTAATTCGAGTAGACAAGCCACTATTTTTTCAATTTTCAACTGACGAAGTATATGGAGATCTTGAGAATGGTAATTTTGATGAGTCAAATCAACTTAATCCTTCTAACCCTTATTCAGCTACAAAAGCATCTGCAGACTTACTGATACAAAGTTGGTCTAGGACTCATGGATTAGACTATATTATTGTTAGACCTTCAAACAATTATGGATTATGCCAGTACCCAGAGAAGCTGATACCTTTAGCAGTAAAACGTTTACAAAGAAATCTACCAATAAAGTTACATAATGAAGGAAAACCAATTAGAACTTGGACACATGTAGAAGATACAATCGATGCAGTAATGTGGTTATATCAAGTTAGTGGGTATGAAAATATAAAAAATAAAGTATATAATATATCATCAGAATATGAACAAACTAATCTAGAAACTGTTACAAAAATTATAAATCAGTATTTTTTAGGAACTACAAAAAGATCAATTCCTAACTTAGAAGATTATTTAGATTTTTCGTATGATAGACCTGGTCAAGATGTAAGGTATTCTATATCTTGTAAGCCGCTAAGAGAAATTGGATGGAAACCTGAAAAATCTTTTGACGATGAGTTACCAAAGTTAGTTGAATATTATAAAAAAAGAGACTGGATATGGTAGAAGATATAATTTACGTTGATAACACTGTAGTTTCGTGCTCAGGAATCAATAATGACCATCCTCTAACTTACTATAAAGTACCAAGCGAAGGATATGTTGTCTGTGGTTATTGTGATTTAAAATTCGCACACGAAAGTAATAAACAATGAAAATATTTATAACTGGTATTGGCGGTTTTTTAGGTCATCATATTGCAATGAGAATGTATGAATTAGGTCATTCAGTAGTAGGAAATGATACATATATTGGAGGAGAAGAAGACAATGTCCCTTCATTTGCAAAATTTCATTTAATTGATTGTTGTGACTATAGCGCCATGAAAGAGGCTATGGAAGGATGTGATATAGTGTATCACTGTGCTGCTACAGCTCATGAAGGTTTATCTGTCTTTTCACCCTCATTCATTACGAGAAATATTTTCGAAGCATCTGTAACTACTTTTTCTGCTGCTATCTCTGCAGGAGTAAAACGAATAATCTACTGTACTTCTATGGCCAGATACGGAAATCAGCAAGCTCCTTTTACAGAAGATATGTCACCTGCACCTGTAGATCCTTATGGGATAGCTAAAGTTGCGGGTGAAGAAGTTCTCAAAGTTTTAGGTAAAGTTCACGGAGTAGAGTGGAACATAGCTGTCCCACATAATATAGTGGGTGAGCATCAGAAATATGATGACCCCTTTAGAAATGTTATGAGTATAATGCTAAACAGAAACTTACGAGGTGACCCCTCTATTATTTACGGGGACGGAGCACAAACGCGTTGTTTCTCCTACGTTGGTGATTGTGTTCAGTGCTTAGAAAAAATGGGATTAGATGAGAATATTGTTTATGAAACTATCAACATAGGTCCTGACGAAGATCCTATCACAATTAAAGAACTGTCAGATCTATGCGCTAATGAGACAGGGTTTAATGGTAAACCTATCTATTATACTCAGGGAAGACCTCAAGAAGTAAAACACGCAACTTGCTCTAGCGATAAAGCGAGAAAGTTATTAAACTATAAAACAAGCACTTCTGTAAAAGAGGCTATTACAAAAACAGCTAATTGGATCAGAGAAAATAAACCAAGAGATTTTAAATATCACTTACCCCTTGAAATTATAAATGATAAAACCCCTAAAACTTGGACTGAACGGAGATTTTAATGCTAAATAGTGTTGAATGGACTACTTTACGAATCTTAGAACACGAGCTAACAATACTAGAAATTAAAGGAAAAAAACAAAAAGTACGTGATTGGATGATAAAACGTATATCAGAGTTGAAAGAAAAAGATGAAAAAAGATAGTAAACCTTGTCCATTTTGTAACTATGACGCTAATAACAAACTTGAAAAACTTTGTGGTTTTTGTGAGGCTGCCGCAATAAATGAACGTGTTAAATGGTGGCAAAAAGGTAAAAAAGAGTTAAAAAAAACTAATGGGAGTTAAAATAATTACTCCTTATGTTTATGAGGATGAAATAAAAGAACATCAGCAGTTATTCTGGGAGCTTGATATTCATTATCAAAGAGATGATGCAGGTATAGGCTCTGATCTGATGTTTCAAAAAATATGGAAACAATATCCAGAAGATGACATATTCATTCTTCACGCTGACATGACACCCCACCACGATACGTGGTTTGAAGAGGTATTAGACTATGTTAAACTCTACCCAGAAGCAGGAATGTTTGGTTGCTTACTTTTGTACCCCGCAACAAATGATAAAGATGAATTTTATGTACAGTGCGGAGGAGGACGATTTACAAATCAAAGACCAGATCATTTCGGAAGCGGTCTCATTCTTGAAAACCAATCAAAATTCAAAGAAAATTTGGAGATCGATAGGGGTCAATTCAATAAAGTTAGAGAAGTCGCATGGACAACCTTTGGAGGATGCTATATCAGAAGATCCTTTATTAACAAGGTTGGGGATTTTAGCTCTGAATATGAATGGACGTACAACAGAGACGTGGATTACTGCTTGCGAGGAAGAGAGCTTGGTGAACGTATATATCAAGTACCAGTCAGAGTCTTTCACCACGAATCACGAGACAATAAACGAATCAAAGATGATTCTAAAGTAAAAATGGAAATGAGAAATCTAGAAAGACTCCAGACGAAATGGGGCAATTCAAAATTTTATAAAACGCTGGACAAGGAGATAAAACTTGGATAAAGTGTATATTAATAAGTCAGAAATTGAATCAATGTTTGAGAATCGTAGAAAAAAAGCAGGACCTATACTAACAGGCATAGTTATGTTATGGATGTTAATAAGTTTTTTATTTTTTGGAATACCCGCTTTAGCTTTACTGGTTGTTTTATTGATTATATATTTACCATTTTATCCATTAGATAAAATAATAGGAAGGAAAAATAGTGGCAACATTGAATAAAGAGTGGATAGCTGCATCACTTGAACAAGCAGACAACGAAAGATCAAAAATATCAGAAAGAGAAAGAGATCTTTTTGGGCTATCATCAATTAGGCTTAAATGCCTAATTAATAATCTTTGTGCAGGAGGTAAAGTAAATTATCTTGAATTAGGGGTCTATAAGGGAGCTACTTTAATATCATCAGTTTTTGGTAACGACTGTAAAGCTGTTGGTGTTGATAATTTTACGTATGACGATAGAGAACCTAAAAAGTGGGCACCTGAAGGTTTTATTTGGGATAATATGAAATCCCAGCTTGAAGCAAATATTAAAAGATACGATCTTCACCCTGAAACAAAAATACCCGGATCTATTACTATAGTACAGTCTGACTTTAAAAAAATAGATTGGACTAAGCAACCTAAATTTAATGTATGTTTATTTGATATTACTCCTGTTAATCAAGCCCTTTATGATGAGTTTTTTGAAAAAACTCTTAATGCTATGGCAATGGAGTTTGTGATAGTATTTACTAATCAATCTAATGCTCAACATGCAGAAGAACTTAATAAATCGTTACTGAGACATCAAGATAAATTTACTATTCAGTTTAGTGATATCAGAACGTCAGGTGGCACAAGTGACGCTTCAAGATATTTTAGCGGTATTAGGGTACTTAATATAAAGAAAAAAGCTATGGTTAACAAACCAACGACTAGTGTAACCCCAAAAGCTAATACAACTCCAAAATCTTGAGGTAAAAATGAAAAAGAAATCAGTAATCGGTCTTATTAGTTATGATGCTAATAGGTTTTTAGCTAAATCTATAGAAAGATACTATGACTATGTAGATGAAATAGTATTAGGAATAGATAAAGATCGAATAACTTGGAGCGGTAATAGCTTTAATATTGATGAAGCAAGTCTTTGGGCAGAACTATCATCGATTGACGGGGATAAAAAAATATCTATTATTGAAGAAGACTTTCATCAATCAGAAGTAGCCATAGAAAATGATAATTATGAAAGAAATTTTCTTAAAAGTCAGTGTACAAATGATTGGTTATTTAGCTTTGATGCAGATGAGTGGTTAGTTAATGCTAAAGAGTTTTTTTATGAATATTGTCCGATAGTTGAGAGATATTACAATAAATATGATATCTGTATGACGTGGGCTACTCCTTATAAAGTTGTGGAAGATGAAGAAGGAAATTCCATTACATTAGTTATTGCTAATCAAGATGGGACACCGTTTTTTGGAGAAAATCAAGGCATGACTACCTCTTTAGATAGTACCTTTACCTATGCAAGATGGACAGATAAAAGCGCAGCAGGTCATAATAGGTTAAATTCTCCCCTTGTCGCTCTCCACTGGAGTTTGTGTAGACCTGACAAAGAGTTACACGAAAAAATTCATAATATAGGTCATTCAGATTTAGTAGAAAAAGATCCTTTTTACCAAATCTGGTCTAAAGTTGATTTTGATAATTATAAAGAATTAAAAGACTTTAAAACTTCTGGGTTAGGAGCAATCCAGTGGCCAGCATTAGAGGCCATACCCACTGAACATGTTGAAGACTATATTAAACAAAACTCAAATAGGGCATACTAATATGATAATAGAATTTGTAGGAAAATTTTATGATAACCACTCTTTGACTATCATAAATAGAAATTTAGCATTAAAATTAGCTAAACTAAAACCTGAGTGGGACATCTACATAACTCCTTTAGACCAAGTGACTCCTGAAGCTAACTTAGAAAAATCTGTAATAAAAGATGTAAAAGAGTTAGAAAAGAAAGATTTAGAAGATAAAATTGTTGATATTCAAGTAAGGCATTCTTACCCACCTATTTGGGGCTGGCCTACTAATAAAAAAACTAAAATTTTGTACATTCAACCCTGGGAGTTTACTAAAGCACCTTTTGAATGGCAATATAAGTTTGAAACATTTGCAGACGGTTTAATTGTACCTAGTAATTTTGTAGCAACTACTTTTAGAAATGGCGGATTAAACCCAGATAATTTATTTGTAGTGCCGAACGGATACGATGAAAAAATATTTAATAAAAACATTGAGCCGTGTACTGAATACGGTATAGATCCAGAAAGATTTAATTTTGTATATGTAGGTAATTCTCAATGGAGAAAAGGTTTAGATATATTAATGAATTTGTGGCATCAATGTTTTAAAAAGTTTGATAGAGCAACTCTTATAATCAAAGATAATCCTGCTATTTATGGTAAGAATAATGTTATAAATGAGATTATTAAAGCACAGTATAAAACAAATTGTGGTGAAATAATATATATTGATGATAATATTTCTCAAGAAAAAATGGCTTCTATTTTTAGAGCTTCTAAGGTAGTTGTACATCCTTATAGAGCTGAAGGTTTTGGGATGCATGTACAAGAAGCAGTAGCGTGCGGGGCTTATCCTATAGTATCAGCTAACGGACCAACTGACGATTTTATCCCTGATGATATAGGCATAAAAGTACCAGTAAGACAAGCACATATTGACATTACTAATGCTAATATATTCGCAATTAAACCAGGAGACGCTACAACTCAGATGGGCTCTCACACTTTTGTGAATGAACCAGATGGACAATCTCTTGGAAAAGCGTTACAATTTATTTATCATAGCCATGATGACAAAAAATTTGATAAGTTAAAAACATTTATTCCAGAGAATACTTGGGATAGTGTAATTAATAGTTATGTAAAGGTATTTGAAAATGTCAGATCAAGAAAAGATACAGTCCGATTTAGATAAGTTTTTTGCTGAATATGAACACTCTGAGCAGCCACAAACTTTAGAAGAGCAAATATTAAGAGACTTTCATGGAAATGCTCCTATAATTGATGAGTCTGTAAAAGGACAACTTCCTACTATAACTCCAAAAGCACAGATATTTATATCTGAAAATTTAGATGATAATCAGTATTTTAGGTTTGGAGTAGCAGGTGGAGGGTGTTCTGGTTTTAATTATGAGTTTGATATAGCAGACGAAGTAAAAGAAGATGATGTTGTATTTTCTCAAGCACCCCCTGCTGTTATTGATAAAGAGAGTCTTACTTTTTTATACGGAAGCGAAATAGACCTTCATGATAAGGGTATGAATAAACTTCTCCAAGTTAATAACCCAGGAGCTAAAGCCTCTTGTGGCTGTGGGACTAGTTTTGCATTTGACGAAGATTTATTGGATATTTACTAATGAATTTTGATTGGATTGTCAACAAAAGCAATCTTCCTTGGCTAAAACTTGATATCTCTTTTCCACACCAAGAAATGTATGAAGAAGCTAAAGCTTTAAAAAATAGATTCGTAGCTCACCGTGATCAAGACGGAGGTGGCGGTTATCATCATAAAGGCTGGAAAAGTTTATGTATACATGGTATCTCTGCTGAAAGTACGAATCACTATGACCAATACGGGTATAAATCTAATGATGAAGCTCCTTATATCTGGACAGATATAATTGATCAGTGTCCTGTAACATATACTTTTTTCAAATGCAATTTTCCCTATAAAGAATACTATAGAGTAAGATATATGTTACTTGAACCAGGAGGTTTTATATCTCCTCATAAAGATATGCATGAGCATAAGTTATCTCCTGTTAACATTGCTTTAAATAATCCAAAAACTTGTAAAATGAAAATGATAGATCACGAAGGATTTGTACCTTTTACTTCAGGGGCGGCTCTTATGTTAGACGTAGGTAACATGCACGCAGTTTACAATAAAAGTAATGAAGACAGATATCATATTATTGTACACGGAATAAAATCAAAAGAATTTGAAGAGTTAGTAGAGGATTCTTATGAGAAAAATGGGAGCTAATAAAAATTATGTTGTTGGTATATACGATAATACTCAGTTTTCTCAACACTTAACAAGGGCGCAAAAATTTAAAGAAATAACAGAGTTTTTTACACGATTTAAGTATTTTGGGCCGATTATTGTAGAAAAATCTGTAAATGCTGTACTAGATAAAGCTTTAGAATACGACGTAGATTATTGCATTGTTCAATCTGTAGGTCATATAATTATGGAAGCTTCTTTCTTTTCTCATATTGAAAATTGGATTGAAAAACGCAACTTTTTTGTTACTGGGCATATTATAGACAAAAACAAAAAGAATAAAAATAATCCAAAAGGTGATGAAGGTTATTATGGTCTTCATAAACAGTGTATGCTGGTAAATCTTGACTACTATAAAAAGTTTGATAAGCCAGTTTTTGGACAAAAAGAAACAAAAGAAGAAACGGTGCTTAAAGCAAAAAGACATGCTAAAGATATACACGATGACTACACTCCTTTATCTTTGTCCCCAACTGAAGAATCTACTATTTGTACACCTTTAGTAGATGGTTGGAATTTCATTAATACAAGTTTAGCTAACGGTTTAACAGTTTATAACTTTCATCCAAAAATTAGAAACGTAAAGCAATATTTATATCCTAACTCAAGTGCCACTGAGTTGTCCTCACAACTTAATTGGATAAATAATATAGTTGAGTACGCACCAACCTGTGTTTTCTTTTGGAATACAGAAAATTATACAGACATTAAATATTTAGACATAAAACCAATAGATAAACTTTACTGCGTAGCAGCTAGTTTCAAACCTAATATGATTCTCAATAAATTTGGTTTTAGTGAAAATACTGAAGTTGTATTTTTTGACTATAGTAAACAATCTTTAGCCTTTAAGAAACTGTTAGTGCAAGAGTGGGATGGAGAAGACTATCCTGCATTTCTAGATTGGGCGTATAGTAAATTTAAATTTAATGAAACTGGGGGTGCTGGGACAGAAACAATGACTAGATCAGAGCTTTGGCAACGTGAAATAAATTGGTGGGGTTCTGAAAAAGATATAAAAGAACATTGGAGTAGGTATAAAACACTTAAGCATGAATATATATGGGTAGATATTTGCGAAAAACCAGAAAAAGTTACTGCTAAGATAACTGGTACAGGTAACGAAGTAATTTGGTGGAGTAATGCTTTTCATACAGTAAATGCACAGTATTTAAGAGGCTTAGCAGGGGTTAGAGATTGCTATGAAACCTGGACTAAACAAATTGCAGAAAAAAATCCTAATATATGGATACTTGGTAAAGATTACTTAGATCGTCCAGTAGAAGGCAAACAGATTAAAGAATATTTAAATGATTATCCAAAACTTAGTAAAACTGTCTAGAGGATCGCTTCACCCGCTTATTATTGAAGCTAACTCTCTTGGTTTAATGAACCCTTCAATCTTATACCATAATAATAAAATTAGAGTTATTTTGCGTAATGTAAATTATACTTTTTACCACAGCGAAAAAAACTTATTTCATCATCCGTTTGGTCCTCTTACTTACATACATCCTGAAAATGATATTAAACTACGTACCTGGAATTGGTACCTAGAACTTGACGATAACTTAGACATAGTAAAATCACATAAAATAGATACCTCAAAATTTGATACATATGAACCTCTCTGGGACTTTGTAGGATTAGAAGACGCTAGACTCATATTCTGGAATAATAGTTACTATATTACAGGAGTAAGAAGAGACACTACTACAAATGGAGTAGGAAGAATGGAATTAAGCAAACTTGAGATATATGAAAACGATGTAGTTGAAGTAGAAAGAACCAGAATACCCTTACCAAAAGACAAAGATTCTTATTGTGAAAAAAACTGGATGCCTATTCTTAACAAGCCTTTTTCGTGGGTAAAATGGAGTAATCCTACTGAAATAGCTATGTTTAATCCAGTATCCGGCGAAACTGAAACTAATATTACAAGTGATATTGAAGGTTTTCCTAGAGATGAAAGAGGTGGATCACAATTAATACCTTGGAAAGGGAACGAAGGATATTTATCTATTACACACGCAGTAAATCTTGATAAGCATGAAACAGGTAGAAAAAATGCTATATATACTCACAGATTTATGCAATGGGATAAACAATTTAATTTAGTAAAATGTTCAAAACCTTTTAATTTTATGGGAGGGCTTGTAGAGTTTGCTACAGGTATGACTTACTATAAAGATCATATTTTAATATCATTTGGTTTTCAAGACAATGCTGCTTACATACTCAAAACAACCTCACAGTTTATAGAAGAGTTTTTAGATGGATAAAAAACTAGATCAACTACTAAAAGAATACATAAACAACCCCGAAGATGCAAAGGCTAACTTACTATTAGCTTTACACTATAACTCTATTAACCAAACTTCTGCAGCAATCAGTTTTTTTCTGCGAACTGCTGAAAGAACGAGAAATAAAGAATTACAGTATGAATGTATGTTAAAAGCAGCATCCTGCTTCGAATTGCAAGGTATGAGGTCCATAAGTGTTAAAGGTCTTTTACAACATGCTGTGTCAATTCTTCCTCGTAGACCAGAAGCCTATTTAGCACTTTCATTAGCACAGGAAAGAACTGATCACGCATCAAATTGGATAGATTCATATCAAACTTCTTCTCAAGCTTTAGAGTTTTGTAATTTTGGTTTACCTCCTCTTAAATTTACTGAATTTCCAGGTAAATTTGCACTATATTTTCAAAAAGGTCATACAGCTTATTGGACAGGGCTGTGTGATGAGTCGAGAGAAATATTTACTGATTTACATTTTAACTGGCAAAGCGAAATGAATGATTTTTATCGCGAGTTAGTCTATAACAATATGATCAATCTTGGACTATTAAAAAAGAAAAAAGAAAAAAAGTTTTATGATTCAACAAAATTAGATAAATTAAAACATAAATTTGTAAATAGTGATAAAATAAATAAAAATTATAGTGAAGCATATCAAGATATGTTTGTTTTAAGTATGCTTGATGGTAAAAAACAAGGAACATATTTAGAAATAGGTAGTTGCAGACCTTTTAAAGGTAATAATACAGCATTGTTAGAAACACAATTTGATTGGATAGGGATAAGTATAGATATTGAAGAAAGTTTTGTACAACAGTTTAAACAAGAGAGAAAAAATTTATGTTTAAAAGGGGATGCTACTGCAGTTGATTGGTTATCTATATTAGAATTAAATGATTTTACTAAGACTATTGATTACTTACAGATAGATTGTGAGCCTCCTCACACATCCTTAAAAGCTTTATTTAATATTCCATTTGATAAATACCAGTTTAAAGTAATTACTTTTGAGCACGATTATTATGCAGATACTAAATCGGGTGTCAGAGAAAAAAGTAGAGAATTTTTAAGAAGTAAAGGATATACTTTAGTAGTAAATGATATTAGCCCTGTTCAAGGACGTATGTTCGAAGACTGGTGGGTAAAGGCTGATTTAATAGACTCAGATATTCTTAATAAAATGACCTGTCTAACTAACGAAGAAAATGTTGCAGAAGATTACATGCTTTCTCCTCCTCAAGTTGATATAATACCAAGAAAAGTAGGATATATTCACAAGAAAAAAGTTGTAAAAGATGCTTGGAAACATAGTATTGCACCTACAATGGAATTTACTACTGTTATTCCTCCAAAAGGGTGTGTAGTAGATTGTGTATTTTGTCCTCAGCAAACACTACTACAAGTGTATAAGGGGGTAAAAACACTTACTCTAGACAATTTTAAAAGAATAGTAGATAAAATACCACAAGAAGTAAGAATTACGTTTGCAGGATTTACAGAACCTTGGCTAAATAAATCATGTACTGATATGCTACTATACGCTCATGAAACAGGTCATCCAGTAAGTGCTTTTACAACTGTTGTAGGCATGGATAAAACTGATGTAGAACGTATAAAAGATATACCTTTTGCAGGTGCCCCAAATGGAGGATTTACTATTCACTTACCTGATCAAGAACGTAAAGCAAAACATCCTATTACTAAAAAATATATTGAAACCATTGAATATTTAGCAGAAGTTAAAGATCAGATAAAAAATTTTCAAATTATGTCTATGGGAACAGTACACGATGATGTAAAACATGCATTCCCAAACGCACCACAATATGATATGTGGAGTCGAGCAGGAAATCTTATAGGAGAAGCCGCACTAAAACCTGAAGTAAAACTTTATACTTTTAAAAGTATTGATCACGGCAGTAAATCAATGACTTGTGGCTGTGATGAACGTATGTATCACAATGTCTGTTTACCTAATGGCGATATTGCTCTATGTTGTATGGACTATGGGTTAGAACATATTATTGGTAATATTTTTGAATCAAGCTACGAAGAGGTAATTCCTGAACCTCACGCTTGCTATGAGATGTGCCGTAAATGCGAAAATGGAATAGATTTTTTTAATCCTGTTATGGTTGAAGAAAGAAAAAATATTAATGCTAATTAAAGTAAAAACTAAAATACAGACAGATTTTAGTTGGGTACATAAACTTAAATTTAAAGAGCATGTAGATAAAGATTTAGCTGGGTATGTTGATGCCATAGCTATAAAAAGTGAATCTGGAAGTGTTTATGACTTTTATAGGAGTGATCCTATTGAAAAACCAAAAAACTTTAAATACACTCAACTATATAACAAGATACCCGAAACAAAACTATTAGCAGATTTTTACGAAATTGAAACTAGTAGAATTAGGATTCACAAACAAGATCCGGGTAAGACTATTCCTTTACATGTAGACGGTAATAATTCAGAAGCTAAGACTAACGAAGATTATCGACTCAGAATGATAACTGCACTTACATCTAGTGTTGATTTTATCTATACTTTTGAGTATAATAATGAGAAAGTCGAATACCAGTTAGAGAATGGTGAGTCAATAATATTTGATCCAGATTTAGTTAAGCATGGGATGCAAAATAGATCTGAAACTAAAACGAGATACGCTCTTGTTCAAGTTTTTAAAGCCTATCCTGTTACAAACTGGATGAAAAATTTTATTAGCAAAGATGAAACTGTAATTATATGAATGTAGACTTTGGAACAGCTTTTCATAAACCAAACGGTAATGCAGTAAAAGTAACTGTGAACGAGTTCAGAGAAAAACTTTACTTACATATAAGAGAATACACAATGGATGGAGATACTGGTATGTGGTTTCCTACTAAAACAGGGTTTTCTATTCCTGCAGATGAAGTAAGTTCACTTATCCCTCTTTTAGAAGAAGCTGCAGAACTTGTTGCAAAAAGATTTATATGGAATAATCAGTTAGAATTAGAATTGGAGAACGAAAATGAGTATTAAAGCTTGGAATGATGAGCAAGAACAAGAGCTTATTCAACTTTATACTGAAGAAAATAAGAAAGATGTGTACGAGTTAGCAGAACACTTTTCAAAAGGATATAGAAGTGTAATTAGTAAACTAGTACAACTTAAAATCTACGAAAAGCCTGTATTTGAGGATGATCAGAAATATTTGACAGTAAAAGTAATGTTACGAGAACTTGAAGACATATTAGGTATTGAAGTAGATGGAACAAATCTTAATAAAAAAGAGAACTTAAGTCTCTTATTAGAAGCAATCAAGGGTAAACTTAATAAATGACGCAAGAACCTCATGAAGCATATATGAAACGTAGATTTCTTGAAGAAGAAATTGAAGAACAAAAGATAAGACTCAAAGATCAAGCAACTGGGCATATACATACTACTATTGGGGTCTTAAAGGATAGATACAAAGAGTTAACAGGCGAAGAATATAAATCTCCTAAAATATATGAATCACCAGATAAAGGTAGAACTGTTTATGAACGTGAGTTTCTTTCAAACGAACGTAAAGTAGTAGAGCCTGAAAGTGTTTTTACTCAGTATGGAAAAGATGAGCATGAGGTACTTTTAAGTCAAGATGCTTTACGTGAGTTATTGGACGAGAAAGAAGAATACTTTGAAGACGATCCATACCCAGATTTAAACTTTGATAACTTATTGTTTGAGGATGAAGACGATCATTATGTTAAACCTTTTAAACCTACCTTTCATGAGCATGTGTACGTAGAAGAACTACAAAATTATATTAATAGCACTTATCAGCAACACTATGCACATGATGGACGACTGCAATCTACTGAAGTTATTATAGATCGTGGACGTGGACTTGAGTTTTGTTTAGGAAATATTGATAAGTACTCTAATCGTTACGGGTCAAAAGGTAATCCTGATGATTATCGTAAAGATTTAATGAAAATAGCACACTATACAATAATCGCACTTTACTGTCACGATAAAAAGTATTCAAGTTAATATTAGAGTTGTTAAATACTTATTTTTCTAATATTATCTTTATATGAATTACAAAGAACTAAAACAACTTATCCAAGAACACAATAAATCATACTATGATAACTCAGCCTCCACAATTCCGGATTCTGAGTATGATCAACTATATGATAAGCTTGAAGCTATAGAAAAGGCTCAAGGCTGGAGAGATCACGACTCCCCTACTAAGCACGTAGGTGGTGCTCCTGGAAAAGTTACTCACCCACACAAACTTTATTCACTTCGTAAAGTATACGATATAGAAGAGGTTGACTCTTTTATGACTGTAAAAGCTCCTAAAATTGATGGAGCTAATCTTTCTTTGATTTATCGCAGAGGCAAGCTAAAAATGGCTCTCACTCGCGGCAACGGAGAACAAGGTGAAGATATAACTCATTTAGTAGAGTTTTTGAAGAATGCTCCTGCTAGAATAGATATAGGCGGCTTTACTGAAGTAGTAATAAACGGTGAGTGTGTAACTGGAAATGATGTTGAAAATTATCGTAACTATGTTAGTGGCGCTTTAGGCTTGAAAGATCCACTTGAATTTGATAAAAGAAATATCAAGTTTATAGCACATGACTGGTTAGGCACTACGATTAATTATACAACAAGAATGAAAATTATTAAAAATGCAGGGTTTGAAACAGTACTTGACGAAAGTGCTTGGAAATATCCTCAAGATGGAATAGTGTATAGAACAGATTCGTGGGAGAAAGAACAACAACTAGGTTGGACTTCAAAATATCCTAAATTTGCTATTGCTCTAAAAGAACGAGAAGTTAATACTGCTGTCACAACATTACAAGACATAATATGGACTATTGGAAGAACTGGTACAGTAAATCCGACAGGTGTTATTGATCCTGTAGTTTTAGATGATGCTACACTATCTCGTGTAACTCTTCATAATATAGGAGTAGTTGAGGAACACAACTTAGGTTTGGGTGACTTGATAGAAATTGAGCGTGCTGGGGGTGTTATACCAAAGTTTATTAGAGTAATTCAACATTCTGAGCACGGTATTAAGATTACACAAAGTCACGTAGAACAAACCATTGGTATGAAAACAAAGAAAGATGGTCCTCGTCTTTTGGTTAATGATAAAAGTAATATAAATACATCAAAAGTTTTAGAACATTTTATTAAAACTATTGATATAAAAGGATTAGGCCCAGCTTCTGTTACAAAGATGGGACTTACACACCCAGTAGATCTTTTTGAAGATCAAAACTGGAATAAACTTGGCGCTAATGGCGCTAAAGTTGAGGCCGAGATAGAAAGAACAAAGACTAAACCTTATTCTTTAGTTCTTGCTTCTTTTGGTATTCATGGAGTTGGAAAACGTGCTGCAGATCTTATTGTAAAACACATTCCAGCATTCAGAAATCTAAGAGATATAGAAGTTACACAAATTAAAGGTATTGGTCCTTCGACAATAGAATCGATCATATCTTGGCTTGACGAAAACGAAGACTGGGTAAGTAATTTACCTCTTCAGCTTGAGCAGAATGCAACAGTTGATGAAGTTATAGGTACTCCGTCTAGAAAAGTCTGTATTACAGGTAAACTTGATATGACCCGTAATCAGCTAGGAGAAGAACTTGAAAATCAGGGATTTAAAATTTCTTCTTCAGTAACTAAAGATTGCTATGCTTTAATAACAGGAGGTGATACAACATCTTCTAAATATAAAAAAGCTCAAACTTTAGGAATAACCATAGTTGATTATTGGTCAAGCAAAAAAGATGTGTTATCTGGTAATTTTTAAGAGATTTAAAAAGAACCAAGAAAGCAAAAACAGTCACTTTACATTTGCTTTTAATAAAGTTTTTCTGTAATATCTATAAATAGTCAAGAGAAACAAGAAACTCTTGAGAACAATTCAAACAATAATGATCGAGGGGATCAATAAATGTCAAAATTTGAATACACCGATGAAATGGTTACTCGTATGCACGATGTCGCATCTGCAGGAGTAACAGAAGAGTTAATCGAATCTCTAATGGAAGAGTTCGATTTCCCACGTAGATCTGTAACTGCAAAGCTTCGCAAGCTTGGTTACGATGTACCTAAAAAGCCTGGAGCAGCTCCTGTCTTTACGCAAGAAGAGACAGACTCTCTAGCTTCATTCCTGAATTCAAACTCAGGTAACTTGACCGCAGAAGATATTGCCGAACAGTTCGCTGATGGTAAATTTACTGCACGTCAAATAAATGGTAAAGCACTTTCACTGGAAATGACATCTCATGTCAAGCCAGCTGAAAAGAAAGTAACTCCACGTACTTACTCTGATGAAGAAGAGGCAACAATTACCTCAATGGTAAATGATGGCAAATTCTTAGAAGAGATTGCAGACGCAATGGGTCGTTCAGTCAACTCAATTCGTGGTAAGCTTCTTTCAATGGGTCTTAAAGCACCTCAACGTGATAAAAAAGACGCAAAAGCTGATCCATATGCAGGCATTGAAGATATGCTTGAGCAAACTGTTGAAGAGATTGCAGAATCTTTTGATAAAACAGTTCGTGGTGTAAAGACAGTTCTTACTCGTCGCGGTCTGTCATGTGCAGATTATACACCAAAAGCTTCTGGTGAGTAATCACTCTTTAAGCTAAACTGAGGGGTGAGTAACATCACCCCTTTTTTTATAGGTAAAAATGACAAAAAAATATATATTAGAAGATTTACCAGATGAAATTCTTGATCAGATATTGTCATTGCAACCTAAAGCTAAAAGTCATTATTTCTCAAAACTTGGTAAACAATTTTATCCTGATTTAGTAGAAGATTCTGACGAATATAGAGAGCTCGTAGAGTCTTATGTAAGCTCTTTTTATGTAGAAAAAATGTATAGAACAAATCGTTTTTTTAATGAACGCTTTACCCCTGTTTATACTGACACAGGTTTAATCAGAAATATTATATCTGATTTATTCTACACAGACGACGACCTGATAACTCATTAACCCCACCCTAATTTAATAATTAATTTGCGTAAATCTCTATTTTATGTTACTATACTTAAAATATAGGAGAAACTTATGGCAAAACCACAAGAAATTTCAGAAACAAAAATTAGACAAGCAATATGGATGATTAAAGCAAACAAGACAAAAAAGTCTGTTTGTGAGCATATCGGTATTGCGTATAATACTAAACGTCTTGACACAATTATTAAAGATTTTCATGAGAAGCAAGAGCGTGAAGCACAACTTAAGAAAGTTGCAAGATCAAAAAAGTTTACGCTAGAAGAAAAAAAGATGATATCAGAGGATTATCTTGGAGGTAATTCTCAATCTGCTATTGCAAAACTCTATTACGTATCTCCTCAAAGAATTAAAAATATATTAATTGAGATGAACGTACCTATTAGAGGTAGAGGTAAAAATTCTGCTGCTAAAGTAGACCATGTTATACAAGACTTAGAAGTACGTTTTGCTAAAAAAGAAAAAGTATTTTTAGCGGAAGAAAATTGCTTTGCTGAAGTTCGAGAAGTATATGATGAAGATTATATTGAATATATAGAAAATGGTAGACAAAAATATATAGAACTTCACCCTTTTAAACCTGATCCTAAAACGGGAAAAGCAGGGCTATACTCAGACCCAGAGCAAGGAATTCACTATGAGCTATACTGGTTAATCGAAGGTGAAGAGAATCCTAAATGGAAATTAAATGCTTTCTTGCATCATCGTAATCAAGTTAGTAAAATAATAGAAGAGACTGGTAGAGAGTCTTATCTTATATACAAAACAAACGATTACGGAGGATATAAATTCGTAACTCGTGATAAACTATTCCCTGTAAAGAGTACTTAATGGCAATTGACTTACAAAAACTTACTTTGCGTAGATTATTAGATACGCAAAGTAATGATCTATACTCTAAATTACTTGGTCAATATTTTACTGGTATTAACTCAGTTTTATATGACAAGATAAAATCATTTTATAAAGCTAATACAAGATTGCCTTCAACAGATGAGATACTCGCATTACGCAAAGATATTGGTTTACAAGAGTATATTGAAAATCAAATATGTGATGAAGAAAATACTAATGAGTTAATACAAGACGAATTTTTGATCGCTCAACTACAAGACTTTTATATCAGAGACGAGACTATAGACTTTATGGATAAGTTTATTGATCAACTTGAAGATTTAGAAAAAGTTGAGATAGTTGACAAATTCCAAAATCATTTATTAAAACTTAATCAAGCTATACCTCATGATGATGAGCTATATGATATTGCTGAATTAGACTTTTTCCCCAGCGAAGAAGATTTCAAGATTCATCCTTCAGGGCTTTCTGCAGAGTTTGATGCAATCAATGGAGGATTTGCTACACAAGAATTAGTTATGTTAGGTGGTAGACGAGGTTCTGGTAAATCTATTATATCTCTAAACTTAGCCTTAAATAGATTTTTACAAGGCAACACAGTTTCATTCTTTACTATTGAGATGAGATATAAAGAAGTATATGACCGTGTGTTGTCGATAATATCTGAAGTTCCTTTTTTAGATATATTTAGAAACCAGCTGTCTGACACACAAAAGATAACTATAGCTAAGGCAAAGTTTGATAACTTTTATAAGCCTTCTGAAAAAGTTGAAGGTTTAATAAAAGAACTTGAATATACAAAAGACTTTAAGAACTTTGAAAAGCGAGTGAAAATTGAAAAGCCAGACTTAAAAGATCACAGACTATTTATGATAGATGATGAGTCTTTAACGCTAAATAGAATTGATCACTACTGTAATATGTTTTCATCTAAGTATCCTAACTATAATATGGCAGTAGTAGATTATGTTAATATCATTAAACATGAAAATCAAAAAGATTGGCAAACACAAATAACTATAGCCGACAATCTAAAGTCTTTATCAAGAAAATATGACTTAACTATGATATCTCCTTATCAAATTGATGCTACAGGAGAAGCTAGATTTGCAAAAGGTATACTCGACTCGGCTGATCGTAGTTTTAATTTCTTTCCCCCTTCTGAAGGAGATGATAGAGAACTTGAAAGTAAAATATCTATTCATACAACTAAAATGAGAAACGGTAAGCACATGAGTTTTGACGTGATGATGGATTGGAGTTGTGTAAAGATTGATCCTAATAGATCTTCTAGTATTAATGAAAAACCACACAATGCAGTTAAATTTGGGACTAGTAGTAAACAAGAAACTGCTAAGGACTTGTCGTAATGGAATTAGTAGAACTTCTGAACCATAGAGGCATTGAGTATGCCAAAACTAATAATCCCTCAGAAATACTAATTTCTTGTACTAGTGGAGAGCACACAGATAAGTCCCCAAGTCTATCATATAATTTAGATAAAAATATGTTTCATTGCTGGAGTTGTGGCTTTAGTGGGGGTATTACCAAGTTTATGACGTCTATTGGTGAAACAACTATATTAGACGTTGACAGTAAGCAGCCTTATAAAATTAAGAAGATAAAAGATAAGATTAGAAAAATTATTGAGGTAGATGATATACAACTACCCTCAGAAAGACATTTATATAGTGATGAATTTAAATCTATAGAAGGAAGAGTACTAAAAGATTTTAATGCATTTACAACTTCACAGCTAGGTTTACAAGATTATATTTGCTTTCCTGTCTATCAATTTGGTAAACTAAAGTTTATTGAAGGTAGATTAATGAAAGCAGTGACTGGGAAACCAAAATACTACAGGCGACCACAAAAAGCTACTGTAAATGATATTCTTTTTCCTTTAGATAGAATAAATAATACTAACTATGTGTTATTAGTAGAAGGTATATTTGATATGCTTAATATGTGGCAACTTGGCTATAAAAATACTCTTTGTATTTTTGGTGCTACTAACTTTGGCAGAAAGAAATTAGAGATACTAGATAGAATTGGTGTTACAAGAGTAGATGTTCTTATGGATCCAGATGCAGCAGGCCAAATGGCTGCTGTTAAAATAATGACAGCTCTTGATTCAAAAAATATTTCATCCAGAAATATAAAATTACCAGTAGGCGTTGATCCTGGAGATTTAAACAAAAGACAAGCGGAGAGTTTTCTTAAATGATAAAAGTAAATAAGTGTGAAGAACAAGAAGATGGTTCTGCTATTCTTGAACTGGATTTAGATGAAGAAACTAGAAACAAACTATTAGAGTATGCTATTGTAGATTTACTTAAAAAAATGATTGAAAGGGAAGAAAATAGTGAGTGATGTATGTTTTGTATTCGCTAGCGGAGCAGAAAAAGAACCACAAAAAATAATTAATAAGTATTTAAAAGATGTAGAGTATGATGTAAAGTATCTACATTCAGGAAGTAAAGAAAAAATACTTAAAAAAGATATTGATTTAGATTTTAATGATCTTGAAGATTTTAAGATACTCGCTCTTATGGGTGCAGAGCCGTTAAAGTATATTGCAGGTATGACTGGTGTTCAGAAATATAATGGCATGTTTATAGAGAAAAAATACTTACCAATCATGAATCCTAATATTGTTGTATTTAAACCACAACTTGAAGACGATATTATCAGAGCGTTTAATCAAATACCTAAGCTACTCAGCGGTGAAGATATTGGTAAGCAACAAGATAAAGACTATTGTTTTATCGAAACCGAAGAACAGTTCAATCAATACAAAGAAGAGCTGTTTGATGCTAAAACTCTAGTAGTAGATATAGAGACCACATCAGTATCTCCGCACACAGGAACTATTTTAGGTATAGCAGTATCTACTAGACCTCATCAAGGTTTATATATTTCTATTGATATTATAAATAAACATAAAGAGTGGTTTTACACTTTATTTTATGAAAGAAAATGTATATTCCATAATTCAAAATTTGATACAAACTATATGGAAACAGAACTTGGTTTTGAATTTCCAGACTATGAAGATACAATGTTACTTCATTATTGTTTAGAAGAAGCTGTAGGTACACACGGTCTAAAGCCTCTTGCTCTTAGATTTACAGATCTTGGAGATTATGAGAGAGAACTTGATGATTATAAAAAGTCTTGGGCTCGTAAAAACAAAGTTAAATTAGCAGACTTCAATTATGGAATGTTACCGAGTGATATTCTTGCTCCTTACGCTTGTAAAGATGGTGATGCTACTTTTCAGTTATACGGCAAGTTCAAACCTTTAGTAGATAACAGTGAAGAATTTACTAGTCTTTATAGAGATATATTATTGCCTGCAACTCATGCTATGAAACAGCTGGAGAAGAATGGCGGACCTATTGATATTGATCAAGTTAATTGGCTATCTGAACAGTATCAAATTGATGTAGAAGAGTGTTTAGAAGAAATAAATACTCACGAAGCAGTACAAAGATTCGAAAGATTATACGAAAAGACTTTTAATCCTAATTCTACAGCACAACTAAGAGATTTATTCTTCTCTATTGTAGGTCTAAAACCAACAAAGAAAACAGATACAGGAGCTTATTCAGTAGATAAGGAAGTACTACAAAATCTAAAGCACCCACTTTCTGAAGCAGTACTTGAGTTAAGAGAAAAATCTAAAATGGCTGGAACTTATATTTCCAACATTAGGAAGGGAGTAGACCGAGATGGGAGACTTCGTAGCGGTTTTAATGTTCATGGTACCACTTCTGGTCGCCTTAGCAGTAGTGGTAATCTTAATTATCAAAATATACCAAGAGACAACAAAGACATAAAAAAGTTATTTAAAGCAAGGCCAGGTTATAAAATTATACAGTGTGACCTTGGAACTGCAGAAGTATATTATGCAGCTATGCTTAGTGGTGATCAATTCTTACAAAAAGCGTTTATTGACAAACTTGATTTTCACTCTTATGTAGCAAAACAAATGTTTAATTTACCAGTAGAAGTTAATGAGGTAAAAAAGCAATATGCTGCTCAACGTCAGTATGCTAAAGCTATTACTTTTGGTATTATGTATCAAGCAGGTCCAGCTAAGATTGCTGAAACAGTAAATAAAGATGCAAAACAGGGAGAAGAAATTAGCTCTGCACAAGCTAAGCAGTTTATTCAAAAATACTTTAATGAAGCTAGATCTCTTAAAAAGTTCATAGACGGTTCAAACCAACAGATTGAAAACTATGCCTATATTTACTCATTTTTCGGTAGAAAACGCAGATTGCCAGAAGCTAAATCTCCTAACCGTGGAGTATCGCAACACGCAATTAGGTCTGGTGTTAATTTCTTAGTTCAGTCTGTTGCTTCTGACATCAATATTTTAGGAGTAGTTGACCTTATTAAGTGGATTGCTGATAAAGGTTATCAAAAAGATATTCTTCCTTTCACTGTTGTTCATGATTCAATTGTATCAGAAGTTAGAGAAGATCTAGTTGATGAGTATATCGAGAATGCACGTGAGTGTATCCAACGAGATAGAGGATTATCAATTCCTAACTGCCCAATAAAAGTTGATTTTGAGGTAGGATCAAGTTGGGGAGAGCTAACTGAATTATGAGATGGTACGATTATGTAGTTTGTATATTAACAGCTTATAACATGACAGTAGCTATTTTTACTGGAGATTTACTATACCTAATTATTACCTACCTCAGTTACTTATTTTATTCAGGGTATAGAAGAGAAGCGAATGAAATATAATCCTAATTTCAAACTGAATCCAGACGATATTGAATTAATCGAAAAAGGATTGAGAGTAATGATGCAGTTGCCGCATGGAGATAAAGAAGAATGTAGACAACTTCTTGCCAAGCTGCATCATCAAAAAATATGGTATCGTCCGAAAGGCGAGATATACGTTAGTGGCTAAATATTCTAAAGTTCTGTTTCCTTTTTTTGGTTTAAATAAAAAACCACATTTAATTAAGTTTGATTTACAAAAAATTTTAATACAGCGTAATTACAGAAGCCATTTAGAAACTGCTGATGACAAGTCATTAGCAGGTGATTATTTTGCTCGTTTAGCAAGCCTTGAACATAGAGTACACTTCGATGTGACTTGTAAAAATATACAAGAATTAGTATACTCAGGGCCAAAATGGGGTATGGACTATAAAGCTATTCCTTATGATCTATCCCGTCAAGAAGCTGTGCCTGCTTATAACAATAAAGTAGTAAAAGTAAGAAATAATCACGTGTGGATTAAAGATGTATCTTACCCCTTTACTATACCTACTAATGAGTCTTTAGTTATTACTGAGGATATTTACGCTACTTTGATTAAAATAGGTCATGAGTGGTATTTGAAAGAGTTTATGTTTGAACCTAGAGACATAACATATATGATGATATGAATAAAGCAAATGTTAAAAAGATATTTATATCTGATAGAATTTATATTAAAAAGAAAGACGTAGAAGATGCAGATAAACTTATACAACTATATACCTACGACAATGGAGACGATTTTCTTTCCACCATCTCAGAAGACGATGAATACTATATCGTACCGTCAAATTCATACCACAAACTTACCTGGAAAGAAATTGAAGACCAGAGGAACTTTGAACAAACTGACTCAGATTTAAATTTTATAGGCGAACTAAGGTGGGAACAATCAGAAGTAGTAGATAAATTCTTTTCTCGTGGAAGAGCACGCTCTGGTATACTTCAAGCACCTTGTGGGTGGGGTAAAACGTTTACAGGTTGTGAAATTATATCACGTAATAAAACTAAAACATTAGTATTAGTACATACAAAACTACTATTTAGGCAGTGGATTGAGGAGCTTGAGCGTCAGATCCCTGGAGTTAAAATAGGTAGGATAGGTGACGGATTATTTGATCTTCAAGATATAACTGTGGGTATTTATAAATCTGTTTACAATCGTAGAGATGAACTTTCTGAAAAGTTTTCATTGATTCTTGTAGATGAAGCACATTTATGCCCTGCAGAAATGTTTTCAACTGCCCTTAATTCTATAAATGCAAAAATTAAAATAGGAATTAGTGCTACTCCTCGCAGAAAAGATGGAAAACATGTATTTTTAGCAGACTATTTTTCACCCTTTATGGTAGAAGCCCGCGATCCTAGACAGCTACAGGATCCTATTGTTTTAGTTAAACGCACAGACTTTAGATTTCCAGTTATTGATCCAAAACGTGACTGGTCGCGCCAGCTGAACAAACTTTGTAGCAACAAAAAGTACTTGGAAGCTATCGCTAATTTTGCAAAAAGTCAAATAGTAACTGGTCGTTGCCCTTTAATACTCGGAGAACGAGTACAAATGCTA
>Ga0222719_10000228_pt1 | contig 56428 bp, 82 predicted proteins | sample C33_34DmetaG_FD_165039 | JGI IMG/M metagenome (GOLD analysis project Ga0222719, IMG submission 165039) | Estuarine water microbial communities from San Francisco Bay, California, United States - C33_34D | ecosystem: Environmental > Aquatic > Marine > Unclassified | place: USA: California...
ATATTATGAAAAGGCAGTGACGGAGAAACCAGATGGCAACTAAATTAAATGAAAATACAGAGGTAGCATTACCTCTTCGTAATATGATAAGTTTGATTGCCGCAGCATCGATTGCTACATGGGCATATTTTGGCATCATAGAAAGAATAAACAATCTTGAGACTTCAACAACTATGATGAAATCAGATCTTGAATTCAATACAGAGTTTCGTATTAAATGGCCTCGTGGTGAAATGGGTACATTACCTGCTGACTCAGAACAATTTATGATGATTGAACATTTGGCAAAAGAACTTGAAAAATTAACTGAAGAGATAGAAAGTGGTGAAGCACCTTTTGATCAGCAACAGAAATTGCAGATTAATTTTATGATGAAACGCATTGAGAACCTTGAAGCAACACATGAAAAGATTCGTAACGATATTATGGATCTGATTCATTCAAATAGTCAAATTCCAGCACCATCTGCAAACAATAAACACGAAGGACACTAATATGGAAGCAATGGTAATAATTTTAATGTTGATGAAACCAGATCACTCTATGATGGAGCTTGGTGATTTTAAGTCGATGGAAAAATGTCAAGTTGCCATGGAAATGGCCAAGACACAGTTCAAGAAAGGTCATTTATCTTGCTTAAAAAAAGGTGAGAAGATGAAGATGAAACACTGATGGTTGAAACATTATTCGTATTATTTTTAACAATGGGTGGTAGTCCAATCGAATGGACGCCACACTTTACGTTATCTGATTGTCTGGGTGTTAAAAGAAAGATTGAGCGTAATATTGGTAAAGAAGCAGGTAATAGATATTCCTGTAAAAAACAGACTGTTTTGTTAGAAAAAAGTTTAGACGGAGATGATTATTACATTGTAGAGTTTGTAACCGACGTAGATAAAGTTTTAAGATAGGAGACAATAATGGATTTCATAGTTGATCAGCTTGTCACGTGGTGGCAATTTACAGTTGTAGGTATTCTTATTATTATTGGATGGATTATCAACAAATTAGGGGTTGATCAAGATGAGGATATTATTGGTTTTAAATATGTTGAAATGCCACAACTAAAACCCCTTAAGATTGATACAGCGGGTAAGGGTTTTTGGAGTGCGATATGGATGTGGTTAACGGGCACTCGCCACTGGATGGTAGCTCAAGATTGGTCATATGAAATTGACGGTGAATACTATGTAATCCCTGCAGGATTTACATTTGATGGTGCATCGATTCCTAAGTTTTTACATACATGGCTATCACCAACCGGTGTTCTTTTAATGGGCGGTTTGGTACATGACTATGCATATAAGTATGCTACACTCTTAAAGGCAGACAAGAAATCCACCATGGGTGAGATTGATCAAAAGAAAGCTGACCAGATCTTCAGAGATATTAACATTGAACAAAACGGTTTTCACTTCCTCAATAACTTAGCATACTGGGCGCTACGTATCGGTGGCTTTGCCGCTTGGAATGGTCACAGAAAAGTAAATTCAAAAATTCCGGGAGTCAAATGATGTATGAATACCGAGCAACTATAAATAGAGTAGTCGATGGTGATACTGTCGATATCGACATTGACTTAGGTTTTGGTATTTGGATGAAAGACGAGCGAGTACGTGTAATGGGTATCGATACTCCCGAATCACGTACTTCAGATAAAGTAGAAAAGATTTTTGGATTTGCTGCAAAAGACAGACTCAAAGAGCTTATTCCAGAAGGATCAACACAAATCCTTAAAACAGAAGTCGATCGAGATGGAGAAGATGCTAAAGGAAAATTCGGAAGGATTCTTGGTGATTTTATTGTAGATGGAGAGAGAATCACCGATATACTTGTTAGTGAAGGACATGCAGTAGAATATCATGGTCAGTCAAAAGATGATATACAAGTACAGCATTTGGCTAATAGAGAAAGACTATTATCAGAAGGTAAGGTGGTAATAAACAATGACTAGATCAAGAGACATAGCTGGTATGCTAAATGGAGTAACGTTCATTGGTGACGTTACTGTAGACAACCAGTTAGATATCGAAGAAGTCCATGAAAAAGTAGATATTATTACTTCGACTACCGGAACTCTGACTTTTGATACATCTGTTCAAGGCGTTGTTTATGGTACAGCAAATCAAACAGCCAATCGTACAATTAATTTTAGTAATGTAAACTCAACACTAGCTATAGGTCAAAGCGTGACTTGTGCTGTTATGTTGACTCAAGGTACAACAGCTTATTATCTCAATGCCTATCAAGTTGATGGTAGTTCTGTTACGCCAGAATGGCAAGGCGGTAGTGCGCCGGCGGCTGGCAACGCAAGTAGTATTGATGTTTATTCCTTTACGATTATTAAAACTGCTGATGCTACATTTACAGTGTTGGCAAGCCAAACGCAGTTTGCATAGGAGAATTTTGTAATGCCTATGTTAGCAACGATTGGTGGAGGTTCAGCTAGAGGATTTGGATTTGGTGCTGGTATAGCTAGTTATTGGCAAAGCGGTGTAGTAACAGAAACTATAGTTAGGCCAAGCGGCACCACCGGTCAGTACGGCATTTCAGTCGATCTGAATGATGATGGTACTTATGCTATTGTTGGCGCGCCTGCTAGCGGCGTAGGCTACGCGTATATCTATAGTGTTTCTGGAACTACATTTACACAACAGGCTTCTATTAATGGCGGGTCTAGCTCTGGATCATTCCAAAGTGGCGATGATTTTGGACATGCTGTAGCAATAAGTGGAGATGGGACCGTTGCTGTTATGGGGGCACCGGGCTACGATGTTAGTATTAACACTCTTAATACTGGTGATGCTTACGTTTTTGAAAGGAGCGGAATCACTTGGACACAACGAGCAAGACTCGGAACGACTCGATTGAGTACTGACCAAGATACCCGTGATGAATATGGCCATGCAGTAGATATAGATGAAGATGGAACATTTGTTGTTGTTTCGGCACTTTATGATGATAGTACTAATTCAGGCGGGGATCCGGCTCCGGGGGCTATTTATGCCTGTGGACCTTACTCGGGCAGTAGTTATAACGACTTTAAATTAACTGCATCGGATGGGGCTGATGGTGATCATTTTGGCCACGACGTGGCTATTAGCGGAAATGGATCTTATATTATTGTTGGTGCTCCGAACAAACACAAAACGATTGTCCCAACGAAGGAAGACTCTGGAGCTGTTTATATTTATGAAAGAACGGGAAGTACTTTTAGCGGCGCTACTGAAACAATTATAGATAATCCTGATCCGGGGGGATATGACGAATTTGGAATTAGTGTAGATATAAATTATGACGGTACTTGGGCTGCAATTGGATCCCCCGGTGATGATGATGCAGCACTCAGCGCCGGTGCTGTTTTTGTTTACAAAAGAACAGGAAGTAGTTGGGCACAACAAGCAAAATTAGTTGCAGATGATGCTGCAGGAATTGACCAGCTTGGTGATGGCCAAGCCGGAATACAAATTAGTGATGACGGAACAAAAATTGTTGCTGGTGCATCAGGAGACGATCCCGGTGGCGCAGCTTATATTTTTGAGAGGACCGGAGAATCTTGGAAGCAAACTAGAAAGTTGACTGCTTCTGATGCACAGGTCAACGACTTTTACGCCAGTGGTAGTCAAGGTGGGGTTTCAATGAGTAATGATGGTGAGACAGTATTAATAGGAGCTAGTGGAGAAGATGGCGGCGCTGGTGATCCAACCTCTGGCAGAGGTTGTGCATATCATTATACCAAGTAAGGATTGAAAAGTAAATGACAATATTATCAGATATGAGATCTTCGGCTATAGCACTGACTGGATTTGGTGCAGGTGCGGGGTTTGATTCAGCTCAAGTTCTAACTATCGCAGATGAATCCTCTGTTCAAGTATATGCTACTTTAAATGATCTACCTCTTGTCGGAGTTGCAGATGGTAAAAAGGCTTATGTAGAGTCAAATGAAAAATTTTATATTTGGTCTGATACAGGTTGGTATGTCATAGCATTAAATACATAGAGTAATCGGAGTAACAATGACAACATTAACAAGCATAAAGCAATCAGCAATAGAAGACACTGGTTTTAGTGTTGGGCTGACTTCAGCACAAGCAACTGCGATTGCTGAGGAGCGCGGTCTTGTTGTATATGCCACACTCGCAAATTTGCCGTCTGTCGGTGTTGATGAAGGTTCTCTAGCACTAGTCAAATCTGACAATTCTTTTCACGTTTTTATAGATACTAGTTGGGAAAGCATTCAATTAGATCATGACTGGTCTCTCAGTGTTGATCAAGCAAAATTAACTGCTTCTGATGCACAAACAAGTGATCAATTTGGCCAAGGTGTTACAATAAGTTCTGATGGAAATTATATTATTGTTGGTGCATACGGCGAAGACACCGGAGGATCTAGTGCTGGTGCAGCTTATGTCTTTACAAGATCCGGATCTACTTGGACAGAACAAGCAATATTAAGGGCATCTGATGCACAAGCAAATGATCGATTTGCTTTTTATGCCGCGGGGATAAGTTCTGATGGTACATATGCCGTTATTAGTGCATATCTTGAAGACGGTGGTGCTGGTGATCCTATCTCTGGGGCCGGCGCAGCTTATATCTTTACAAGATCCGGATCTACTTGGACACAACAAGCTAAGATAACAGCATCTGATGCTCAAGCAAACGATAATTTTGGTTATTCAGTATCAATAAACAGTGATGGTTCCTATGTTGTAGTAGGATCCGCGTTTGAAGACACCGGTGGTTATAATGTAGGAGCAGCGTATATTTATTCAAGGTCTGGTTCTACATGGACTCAGCAAACTAAATTAACTGCTTCAGATGCAAGTTATAATAACCGGTTTGGTAATTCCGTAGCACTGAACAGTGATGGTTCCTATCTTGTAATTGGTGCTTATACGGCAAACGATACTGGAGCCGCTTATGTCTTTACAAGATCCGGTTCTACTTGGACAGAACAACAAAAAATACAGCATAATGAAGCAAATATGTACACAGATTATTTTGGTTGGTCTGTAGCAATTAATGCCCTCGGTGATGTTATTGTTGTAGGCGCATTCTACGCGGAAGATGATGGCACCGGTCTATCTAACAACGGCTTTGCGTATATCTTTACACGATCTGGTTCCACGTGGAAACAAGAATATAGACTAGTATCTCCGGCCGGCGAAAATAGCAGCGGCGACAACTTTGGTCGGTCTGTTAGTATTAATAATACTGGTAATGTTGTTGTTGTTGGTGCTCCGAATGCAGACACGGTAGCTTCTAATGCTGGTTCAGCATATGCATTCAATAGATCTCCTTCAAATACTTGGACATATTCTAGGGAATTAACTGCTTCTGATGCTCAAGCAACCGATTATTTTGGCTGGGGTGCTTCAATAAGCGGTGATGGTAAATATATTGTAGTTGGTGCATACGGCGAAGACGCAGGTGGCAGCAGTGCTGGTGCGGCTTATGTCTTTAATGTAGTATAATTTATAGGAAAAAAAATGTTGAATTTGAAATTTGGAATAGGTGTTGTTATTGCTATTGTTATGCAAGTAAGTGCATTTGTGTGGTGGACAGCACAACAAGCACAAACAATAAATACACTAAAAGAAGAGATGGCTCAACTTACAGCAAAATCTGCTGTAGCTGATGAAGTTAATATTAAACGTGATGTCGCTGAAATTAAAGATCTACTTAAAACCCACGATAAGTGGATGGATGAATACGATAAAGATCTCGAAGATTTAATTAAATTCGCAGAGTTTACTGAGAACAAATGGGCATCTGCATATGATGAGGACCCGGGCTATACTCGAATTTTTGGAACAAAACCAGCGCCGAAAGCTAATTAAAGGAGTTATAAAATGCAAGACTTAAGAGATGATATTCTAGCTGCCGCTGAATCACATGCTAAAGGGCATATTCATAAACATAAAATGAATGTTGAAGTATATCTTTCACACCCAGTTGGTGTAGGTGAGCATCCCGATATTATGGAAGCAATTGAACAAGAATTAGAACAAATTGCTAAGTACGATGATATGTTGGAAATGATTAACAAATATTTTGCCGAATAAGAAAAAGTATTCTATAATTATTTACTCGTGATGGCACTTTAAGGGTTTACAAACCCTGCATTTTAATATATAATAGTACTATCAAAATAAAAAAACTCACACCCAATTCAGGGGCAGCAATGGCTATTACACTCAATTTTAAGAAAGACAACATTTTGACAGATTACTCTGTTGGAATGTTGAAAGATTTCTATTTGCGCGGAGATGAAAAATCACCGCAAGAAGGATACGCTCGTGCCGCAGAAGCATGGGCAACGTACAAGGGCAAGACAGATTGGGATCTTGCTCAACGTCTATATGATTACGTGTCAAACAAATGGTTTATGTTTGCATCACCAGTACTTTCAAATGCACCAACTAAGAATCAACCGGACAAGGGATTACCTATTTCTTGTTTTTTAACATACGTACCAGACACGCTCGAAGGCCTTATATCGCATTCATCTGAGCTCCGCTGGCTCTCTGTTTTTGGAGGTGGTGTAGGAGGACACTGGTCAAGTGTAAGAAGTGTCTCTGACAAAGCACCCGGGCCTATTCCTTTCCTTCATACTGTCGACGCTGATATGATTGCTTATCGTCAGGGTAAGACTCGCAAAGGTTCTTATGCTGCGTATATGGATATATCACATCCAGACATCATAGAGTTTTTGAATATTCGTATTCCAACTGGAGACGTACAAAGAAAAGCACTTAATATTCACAATGCTTTAAATATCACAGATGACTTTATGACTGCTGTTGTAGAGAATAAAGATTGGGATCTCAAAGATCCTGCAAGTGGTGAAGTATCTGATACACTTAACGCTCGTAAACTATGGGAGAGAATTATCGAAGTTCGTTTCCGCACGGGTGAACCATATCTTAATTTTATTGACACTGCAAACAAATATCTTCCTCAATCTTTAAAAGATAAGGGATTAAAAATTCATGGATCTAATCTTTGTAATGAAATACACTTGCCTACGTCAGATGATCGCACCGCTGTATGTTGTCTTTCTTCTTTGAATCTTGAGCTCTATGAGCTGTGGAAAGATAGTAATATTGTAGAAGATATTATTACTATGCTAGATAACGTTATCGAGTATTTCATCGAGAATGCACCCGATGCTATATCACGAGCTCGTTACTCGGCTGAAAGAGAGCGTTCTTTGGGACTTGGTGCAATGGGATTTCATTCGCTTCTCCAATCACAGGGCGTAGCATGGGAATCAGATTTAGCTCGCGAAATCAATAATGTTGTTTTTAATAATATTCAGATGAGAGCAACTGATCAGTCACGCAAACTTGCAAAAGAAAGAGGAGAGTATCCTGACGGTGAAGGCACAGGAATGAGAAATGCTCATCTCCTAGCAATTGCACCAAATGCTTCATCCGGTATCATTCTATCGACTAGTCCTTCGATCGAACCAATGAAAGCAAATGCATATACACACCGCACTCGTGCTGGTTCTTTTCTTGTTAAAAACAAATATCTCGAAGATGTTTTAGAAAAATACAGTATTAATAATGAGTCAACTTGGACTTCAATTATTACAAAGAAAGGTTCTGTTCAGCATTTACCAGAATTGAATGAACAAGAAAAAGCCGTATTTAAAACAGCTCAAGAACTTGATCAATTGTGGGTTATTCAACACGCCGCAGATAGACAACCTTATATTTGTCAAGGCCAATCAGTAAATATTTTCTTTCCTTCGGGTGCAGAAAAATCATATGTTAATAAAGTTCATTTAAAGGCGTGGAAAGATGGATTAAAGGGTTTGTACTATCTTAGAACAGAAGCAAAACAAAGGGCAGAGACGGTGTCAGATAAAGTAGAACGTCATGCACTACAAGAAGATACTCGTTCTATTGTTTATGGTAGAAATACATGTCCATACTGTGCTAAATCAAAAGAAGAACTATCACTACGTGGTATTGAATTTGATTTTATCAATCTCGATGATATTGGTAAAACTGCTGCAGAAGTTACTGGCCGAAAAGTTAAGACAGTACCACAAATTTATATCGAAGGACAATACGTTGGTGGATATGATGAGCTGATGGCTTTTCTCAATTCACCTTTACAAATTCAAGAAGGCGATGAATGCCGAGCATGCGAGGGATAACATGGGATTACTAGAAGCATCAAAAACATATAAACCTTTTCTCTATCCATGGGCGGTAGAGTTAACAAAGAAACACGAAGAAATCCACTGGGTAGAAGACGAAGCTGAGCTATCAGAAGATATTCAGGATTGGAGAACAAAGCTGAATGAAGAAGAAAAAGAATTCATCACTCAAGTTCTTAGGCTGTTTACTCAGTCGGATGTTCAAGTCGGAGAAAACTATTACGAATTGCTGATTCCTAAGTTTAAGAATAACGAAGTTCGTAATATGCTTGGTTCATTTGCAAACAGAGAAGCGATTCATCAGAGAGCATATGCTCTGTTGAACGATACACTTGGTTTACCCGATGAAGAGTTTCACGCATTTCTCGAGTACTCGGAGATGGCGGATAAGATCGAGTTTATGTCTGAAGGCAATCCAAATACTCTACAAGGATTAGCACTGATTATGGCACAGTCGGTGTTTAACGAAGGAATGTCACTCTTTTCATCATTCGTAATGTTACTTAACTTCCAGCGGTTCGGTAAGATGAAGGGTATGGGTACAATCGTAGAATGGTCAATCCGTGATGAGTCAATGCATGTACAAGGTATTGCTAAACTCTTCCGCGAGTTTTGCGATGAGCATCCACGCATTGTTAATGATGAGCTTAAGTCTAAGATCTATGAAATGGCTAAAAACGCAGTGAAACTCGAAGATGCATTTATTAAGTTAGCCTTTAACGGCAGCGAAGAAATGCAGGGTTTAGCAAAGCAAGAAGTTCGTGACTATATTCGGCATATCGCTGACCGTAGGTTACTACAACTTGGAATGAAGCCTATTTTTAAGCAAAAAGATAATCCTTTGCCATGGCTAGATTGGGTATTGAATGGCGCATCTCATGACAACTTCTTCGAGAAGCGAGTAACAGAATATTCAGTTAATGGTATGGAAGGTGACTGGGGCTGGGAAAAAGTTGCATGATAGAATTTAGAATCGAATGTGAAGAGTGCGAAGAAGTAACTCACATCATTGCAAATGATTCACCTGAATTCTGTCCGATGTGTGGAAGACGAGCTATAGCCGAAGCTAATCACCAAGAAATAAGTTTTATAGAAGAGGATGAATAGCATGGAGTTTATTACTAAATTTTTTGTTAAGCTTTTTCGTATTAAACATAAAAAGGTTCCAGGGTATTTGGGAAGAAACGCTTCGAAGAAGGTTTAACATATATAATATATAATACATGTGGAATTACTATGGCAAGCTTTATAAAGAAACTCCAGAAGAATACCAAGGATTTGTTTATCAAATTACGGAACTTGATACTGGTAAGATGTATATTGGTAAAAAGAATTTTTGGAAACCAAAGATACTTCCCAAGAATTCAAAGAGATCTCGCCGCGTACGGACTCGTGTTGAGTCCGACTGGCGCACTTACTTTGGTAGTAGCGAAGAAGTCAAACTCCTCATCGAAAAAAAGGGTGAAGAGAACTATAAAAGAGAGATTCTTCGCCTTTGTCAAACAAAGGGTGAGATGTCGTATTATGAAGCAAAACTCCAATTTGAAAAGGACGTACTGCTCAGCGATGAGTACTACAATAATTTTATCGGATGCAAGATACACTCGAGACATTTACCCAAAAACTTATCAAATACTACGGTGATCGACTAGTTGATCCAGACTTGTATCCACATACTTTTAACTATCAAGTAAAGGTATACGCTTATATAAATAAAAATAGAGGTGAAGATGAAATACGTATATGAAGTCATTGAAGAAGCACAAAAAGCAAAGACAAAGTCTGAAAAGGTCGGAATACTCAAAAAGAATGATACGTGGGCTCTTAAAGATATTTTGAGAGGAACATATGACTCTACAGTTTCATGGTTACTCCCAAAGGGTGAGCCACCATATACAGCAAATGATGGCTACAACGCGCCATCAAATCTTCTTAAAAGAAATAAAGATTTCCAATATTTTGTTAAAGGCGGGCCGGGATCTAAGATGCCGGCGTTTAAGCGCGAAAAGATTTTTATCGGTTTGATTGAGTCGATTGATCCAAGCGATGCACGACTCGTTATATCTATGATTAATAAGGAAAAGCCAAAAGGTATTACACGTCCTGTAATAGAGGAGGCCTTTCCCGGATTGTTAAAAGATTAACCATTAACCGGAGTATCCAGTATGACAATTACTCAGCTCGAAAGACTCAAGAAAGACTCACACGAACTTCAAGCATATGCTGAAAAGCTAAAGAAGAAAGGATTATTCAGTAGAATGAAAAAAATCTTAGAAAAACGATCTTTCTTAATTAGGCGAATCGCTGAGGTAACATAGACTTATAAGTTAAAGGAGAGGGGTTCCAGTTTTATAAACTGGAGCCTCTTTTCATTTTAGGGGTTTACATTTCTTTACTTTTATGGTATAATAATAGAGTATTATGTTGGAGAGCGGAGGTATATCTCTCATGAATCTTTTTATTTTATCGTTGGATCCTGTTGAAGCAGCTAAAATGCAATGTGACAAGCATATTCCTAAAATGCTCGTAGAATCTGGGCAAATGCTTTCAACAGCTCATCGAGTACTCGATGGTAAACTAACTAAAAGGCCATCTAAGTCTGGTAAGACGATGGTTAAGTACTGGTGCTTATACGAAGGTGCTAATGACTTAGAAGCAGAATTGCTTTATTATAAAGCTGTACATGTCGGTCATCCTTGTACTATATGGTCTATGGAATCAGATTCAAATTACCGTTGGCATTGGGAACACATGAAAGCTCTTGCTGACGAGTATACATATAGATTCAGTACTGAAAAAGAACCAAACAAAACTCACAAAACTCAGCGCGAATTGTTGTGGCAAATTCAGTCACTGCCGCGTAATATACCAAAGGGACCTATGACTCCTTTTAAGTTAGCAATGAAGTCCAATCCCGAATGTATGTTTGACGATCCAGTTAAATCCTATCGTGCTTTTTATCAAACAAAACAGGATAGGTTTAAAATGTTATGGCAAAAGGGAAGAGAAAAGCCATCATGGTTTATGGAGAAACAATATGGATAAATTAGATCAACTTGATTTCTTATACAAAGAGATTGAATACGCTAAATCGAAATTAGAACCACAGGATACTGGACATATAAGTACTGCTATTAGCTGGATGCAAAAACGAGTAAAAGAAACTCAAGAGGAAATTCGAAGTGCCAACTTACACACTCAAAGACGTTAAGTCTCAAGAAGAATGGGATGTTTCTTGTTCTTATGAAGAGTTGCAGACTATTCTCAATGAAATGCCAGATGTAAAACAGGTGTTATCATTTCCTAATATGATTACACAGCATGGATCTACAATAAGTAAGACGAGTGGAGACTGGCGAGACTTCATGAAAAAAATCGACAAAAATGCAGGAAGCAAAAGTAAAGTAAAAACATGAGCAGCGCAAGAGTTAGATATGAAGATTTGCCTGAACTTGATCCTATTACAGATAATCAAGAAAAAGCATTTAAATTGTGGGATGAAGGTGAAAATCTTGTACTTGCTGGATCAGCTGGAACAGGCAAAACCTTTATCGCTATGTACTTAGCTTTGGAGGCTTGTCTGGAACGGAGTACGTCTTATGATAAAGTAATCGTAATGCGATCTGTTGTACCTGTCAGAGAAGTTGGTTTCTTACCGGGTAAACTTGAAGAAAAGACACAAGTATTCGAAGCACCATATAAGTCTATTTGCGAAGAGTTGCTGCAAGATAAAACAGCTTATAACAAGCTTGTCAATTCGAACCTTGTACAATTTGAAACAACATCATTTGTTCGTGGTAAAACTTTTGATCGTGCTGTCATTGTCATAGATGAAATGCAAAATCTAAACTTTCATGAGTTAGATTCTGTCATGACGAGAGCTGGAGAGAATACAAGACTGGTATTCTGTGGAGATTACTTACAAACAGATTTTTCCCGTGAAGGTGATATGAATGGCTTGGCAAAGTTCTTAAATATCATTGAAAGAATGAAAGATTTTTCAGTTGTTCAATTTGGATGGGATGATATTGTTCGCTCAGGTCTTGTTCGTGACTATATCATGACAAAAGAAATGATGGGACTGCGATAAAAATGAATTATTTTGTTTACTTTTGGCGCAAAATGGTTTATAATAATACTATTATTTAATAAAACAACGATTGGAAATGATGATGGAGTTTATCCATGAAAAAATTGATATGGGATATGAAAGCTTGGATCGAACAGATAGTCCTGACGGAAGGAGATATCTTACCCTGGATGGTAATGCCTATCCTAGTGTTACTACTGTTCTTAGTATCTTAAGTGAAGAATCAATTGCAAAATGGCGTAAACGAGTAGGTGAAGAAGAAGCCAACCGTATCGGTCAACGTGCTGCTAATCGTGGTACTCAAGTACATTCACTAATCGAAAAATATTTAAGGAATGAACCCGAATGTCGCAACGAATTTCTTCCGCACGTCGTTCAATCTCTCGAGAATCTTCGTCCACTGCTTGATAAGCATGTCACTAAAATCTATGGGCAAGAAGTTCCATTGTATTCTGACCATTTACAACTAGCCGGTACATGTGATTGTATTTGCGAATGGGATGGTGTACCTACAATCGTTGATTGGAAGACTTCTCGACGTCCTAAGAAAAAAGCAAATATTGGTAACTACTTTATGCAACTAGCTGCATATGCTGTCATGTGGGAAGAACGTACCGGTATGGCTGTCCAACAAACACGAATTGTTATGGATGTAGATGACTTTCATCCAGTCATGTATAAAGAAACACGAGATGCATGGATCGATAAAATGATCGAAACTCGTGATGAATATAATAGGCGTAAGATGTTTCATGGATAAAAAACGTAAGCCTTTATTTTAATTAAATAAAAAAGTGCACTTTTTAGTGTACATTTCCTCAAATATAGTGTATAATAGATCTATAAAATGGAAAGAGGAAATAACATGTCAAAGATGGCTTCAAATGCAAAGTTCAAGCAGTTTGTAACAAACCTAAGTGTAGAGGATCAGCGCACTGTAATCGAGCGCCAAAGCCGTTTGCTTCCTGCATTTATCATGCAAGAAGTTGCCAGTACTAACAATCCAAAAGTTATTCGCAAGTTAGAGAGCCGCTTAAAGCAGGTTCGCTTGATGATGAGTTCATTGATTGCAAACGGAAGTGTAGTATAATGGCAAGACGTCGGTTCTACAATGATGAACATTTGAAACAAATGGAACAGCTTGACGATCTGATTATGTTTATTGATCAATGTCGTACAGAAATTGCTCTCTGTGTAGAACCAGCTCTTAACAGTTCTCATACTCCGAGAGGAGCTAGTAGGTGGATTGATCCACTCTACGAAGCACTCGATGAGCTCGAAGAAGAAGCATTTAATATTGATGAAAGAATTAGAGGAGGAATTTTCGGATGACAGTATATCTTGATATGGATGGCGTAATCGCCGACTTTTTTAGTGGTATCGAAGTAAAGTACGGTGTTGACCACTGGAAGTCAATTCAGGATCGTGAGATCAAGTTTAAAGAACTTGCTAACACTGATTTCTTTTATCAACTACCAATCTTTAGAGAAGATCGTGGTCCTCGTAGATCAGGTGCTAGTCTCTCATGTGAAATTATTCAGTTTGTCAATAATATCACTAACGGTGATTGGGGTATCTGTTCTTCTCCACTTAAAGGTGATCATAACAACTCGGCTTACTGGAAACGCAGATGGCTCGAAGATAAGAGCTATATGCCACCACTGGTTGAAAATGTTATCTTTACTTCGAATAAGCATAAATACGCAATAAATAGTCTTACTCGTCAGCCAAACATTCTAATTGATGATAAGCCCGAAAACATTGCTCGATGGATAAAAGCTGGTGGTATCGGTATCCGCTTCCAGTGTAATGAAGATGACCTTAAAGAATATCTGTTTGTTGAACTGGAGAATGCACTTGCAAAATAATATGTTTTTTACATTATTTAATTTAAGATCGGAGTTTGAAGATATATCTTCAGACTTTAATATGCCTGTATTTGGATCCGATATAAATACTTTACAGTGGTTCGTAGAAAATGGATTTAGGTCTAATCGTCTGCGCATTGGTTATGATCGTGCAATAGAAATTGCTAGCATAATTTTAGCGGAGTATAACGATGGCCGAACCCACGAAAGAAGAGATAAAGTCATTCCGGAAGACTATTGAAGGCTTAGATGAAGCTGATACTAATGGCGATGGTCATATTTCAGCTCAGGAATTGGAAATGCACATGGAGTTCAAACGCAAAGAACTCGAAGATGCAGATGCACAAAGAGATGCTATGAGAAAAATGACTTGGTTTGCGTTGTTTGGTATGCTACTCTATCCTGCTATTATCTTAATCACTACAATATTGGGACAGGATAAAGCGGCGCAACTGATTAGTGATATTGCACCAACTTATTTTGTTTCTATCTCGGTGTTAGTTGCGGCTTTCTTTGGTGCTGATGCAGTAAAAGGAAAATCTGCTTCGAAAAAATAAGAATATATAATTTGTAATGAAAAACTTAATATTCCAATACTACATTCCGTACGAATCTTTCGATGCTGACTTAGGCGGTGTTGAAATGCCAGATTGGGCAAAGGCTGGGTCAGAAAACGCTCAGAAGTATGCTAAGCACTGCGGCGCAGAATATATTCTAAGTCATGATAGATACTTCGATCATTTAGATCCTCGCCTTGATTCTTTAAGACTCTTCTACGATCAACAATTCGAACAATATGACAATATCCTCACACTGGATCTTGACATGTTAGTCGCCACTCCTTACAATATCTTCGAAAGCTTTGAACAAGATGCTGATGTAGCAATGGTGCATGAGCTTGGTGTTCATACTGGTCCACCGGCCGGATGGATGCGCAACGTAATGGACAAACAAATTTATCAACGTGGTATCATTGCGTACGGTAAACATTTATTTGGTAAAGACTGGATGTTTCCTAAGTCAAAGCTTTATCCAGAAGAAAGATTTCGATATCTCAATGGTGGCCTTCAATTATGGACTAAACACGGCCGAGAAAAAGCTCGTGAAATCTTTACTTCTGTCGATAATTATGTAGTGCATACGAGATATACTGAACAAATGTATATTAATCTCCAGCTAAGTCAACCAGAATTTAAAGTTTTTGAGTTTGATACGCATTGGAATAGAATGCCATACCAGTGGGGAAGCGGTAATTTACCCGATGGTAGAATTAATCATTATCTTGCAAGAGATAAATTCAATATGCCTCAAATATGGAAGGGAATGAAAAATGGCAAAATATCTCGAAATTGCAGCTGGATTTAAAAGAGGCCTCAACTGGGATGCTGTGCGTGATGTTGCAGATCCTGAAAAAGGCGTAGAAAAATACGATATGCGCAACCTTCCTATGAAAGGTATTTCGGATAATACTTATGATGGTGTTTATTCGGAGCACTTTATTGAGCATCTTCACAAGAGTGAAGGAATCGATTTTCTTAAAGAAATGTATAGAGTACTTAAGCCGGGTGGTACAATCCGCACGATTTGGCCCCCACACGAATTTGTCGATAAACTTTTATCTGATGAGCAACTAACTGCAGATGAGGAATATTTCTGTGCACATTACCATAATTTTTATGTTTTAAAGCATAAGTTTTGTCCGCCGGGTTACGAAGACAAGCCAATTCGAATACAATGCGCGCAAGGGCTTCTATATCAAAATGGTGAACATCTCTATGTTTGGGGAAAGAATGAACTTATTGGTACTCTTAAAGGCCTTGGTTTTATTATGGCTAGAGACCACGTGTATCAACAAAGCCGAGTTGCAGATTTTAGAGGTATAGATAGTCAGGGTAAAATCAGAGCATTGCATAGTGCAGTAGTAGAGGCACAAAAACCGTGGTAATAACACTGAAATATAATGGAGACCAAAAACGATTTCACCATTATTGGTTACCGCTTGTATATAAACATGGCGAATGTACTTTTGTTGTGCACGATGAAAGCAACAAACTCATATACCCAAAAGATGCAAAAAATTTAAAGATTAACCAAAATCATGACAAAGGTCCAACAATGCATTGTATTGCTGAAAAAATTCCTACATATAGAGCTATGGTTGTTTTTCAAAAGAAGCCAAAAAATTGGAAAGGCGATTGGTCAGAGTTAGGTGAGATGTTTTATGATATAGAGACTTTAGGATAAAAAATGAGCGAAAAAGAACAAGAAGAACATAATTCTGATGTTGAAGTCGATGAAAAAGACATTCATGAAGTCTTTGACTACGATACTTATGGCGGTGGAGTGGAATATTTTAGATGAGAATTTTTGTATTAGGTGGTGATGGCTTTTGTGGTTGGCCAACATCTTTAAAGCTTGCAAAAGAAGGCCATGAAGTCTACATTATTGATAATCAATCTCGTAGACAAATCGATAAGGAATTGAATAGCAATTCATTAACAGACATTAGTTCTATTGATGAAAGAATGCATGCTGCTCATGATCAAGGTTGGAATATTAGCTATAGGCATGTCGATATAGCAAAAGACTTTTATCATTTTGCTAAAATTGTTCAAGATTTACAGCCAGATGCTATTGTACACTTTGCTGAACAAAGAGCAGCACCCTATTCTATGATTAGTCAACATGAGCGTAGATACACTGTCGACAATAATATTACAACAACACACAATGTTCTTAATGCAATTGTTGATCTATGCCCAGATTGTCATCTAATTCATCTCGGTACAATGGGTGTGTATGGATATTCCAAAGATTTTGGTGATATTCCCGAAGGTTATCTCAATGTAAAGATCAACTCTACCGAAAAGGATGTAGATATTCTTTATCCTACTAATCCCGGTAGTGTTTATCATATGACAAAATCAATTGATCAATTGTTGTTTCAGTTCTATAAGAAAAACTGGGGTTTGAAAATTACCGATTTGCATCAAGGGATTGTTTGGGGAATAGAAACCGAAGAAACTAAGCTGGATCCAAGACTCGTAAATCGATTTGATTACGATGGAATTTACGGAACAGTTTTAAACCGATTCATTTCTCAAGCGGCAACGAATAATGATATCACAGTATACGGAACGGGTGGTCAGAAAAGAGCATTCATTCATATTCAAGATACCGCACGGTGCGTTCAGCTAGCTTGCGAAAATCCACCAGAAACTGAAAGAGTTAGAATCTTCAATCAAGTAACCGAAGTTATGTCAGTAAAAGATTTGGCCGAGCTTTGTGCTAAATCATATGACGGTGTTATCAAATACATTGATAATCCTCGAAAAGAATTGGCCGAAAATGATTTAGCAGTAAGCAATGAAGGACTTAGGTCTTTGGGGTTCGAACCAATCAAACTCAACGTTGGTTTAGTTAATGACGTGCACTTTATTGCTAATATGTACTCCCACAATTTAAAATCTGAGAATATTTTAACTTCTCCGAAGTGGTAAAATAATGAAACTTCCTTCGCATAATCAATATCGTAAAGAATGGGCCGAGAGCAAAGGTGTAAAAGAGCTAAAAATAATAACACCACATTTGACAAATACTCGAGTGTGTTTAGATATCGGAGCTCATATAGGAGCAACTGCAATTAAATATTCTGAGATATTTGATACGGTATACTCCTTTGAACCGATTTCATACCTATATGATCTATTAGAAGAAAACACAAAAGATTTTGAAAATATTATTCCATTGAATGTAGCAGCATCAAATACAGATGGTAAAGTACAAATATATGAAAATAGCAAAAATTCAGAATCTAATGTAGTTGTTCATGATGATACACAGTCTTTAATCAAAAGTAGGTGGGGCGAAGGTAAGAGATTCGGAGTAGTAGAACCTAAAGAAGTTATTAGCAAAGCTATAGATAGCTATAAATTTAGTAATGTAGATTTTATTAAAATCGATGTTGAAAGATATACTGCGCCAGTTTTAGAAGGTATGATAGAAACATTAAAGAATAATTCTCCGATAATGCAAATTGAAGCAGATGATGTGATAGATTCAAAAATAACAAATATCTTATCTCAGTTGGGCTTTAAGAAATTTGAAAAAACAGATATAGATTGGTTTTATAAAAAATGAAAAATTTAATTTATCAGTGCTGGGATGGCGACGAAAGATCTGGTAATCTAGCCGGTATCGAAGCTATGGAAAAGTATGCAGATAAGATTGGCGCCGAATATGTATACGAGCATAATCCAAAATGGAGGACTGATCTAGGTTCTTATACAGCTAACTACGGAAAGTTTAAGCCAGTATATGCATACGAAGATTATGATAATGTCATGTATGCTGACTGTGATCTAGTGCCTCGAGATGATTGCGGAGAAAATATATTTGAAAGCATTAAGGATTATGAAGTTGGTATTTGCGAAGAAGTAAATGCGCCACTAGCTCGAAAAAGATACACAATCGGTGGAGGTATTAATAACGCAAATGATGAGAAGTGGGTTGAGCTTGTCGAAAAAAAGTGGCCAGTTACAATGCCTCGCACAGCATCTGGATTGCCAAGGGTATACAATTCTGGCATGATTTTATGGTCAAAGGATGGTATGAAAAAAGCAAGAGAAAAATTCTATCCCTTTGAAAAATATGTTAAATTTACAAAAGCATTCAATTTGCCATCATTTTATACATGTGATCAACCATATATTCATGCAATGCTCGAAGTTTGTAAGTTTGGTTGGAAAACTTTGCCATATAAATGGAATAGTTCTGTTCACTATGATCCAGGCGTAAAATCTCAACCTCGGCCCGTCATTGATTTAAGAAAAGAAAATTGCAACTTTGTTCATATCCAACTGAATGGTGCTGACAATTTTGATAAAGAAAAAATTAATCGAATTGTAAATCTTCCAGTTAATGAGTGGAATTTATGAGCAGAAAAGTTTACGTAAGTCTAGGTTCTAACAAAGGTTCTGAGTTTCTCACTCTTCAGAAATCCAAAATTTATTCTGAAGATTTCGTTATATACGCTTTCGAACCAGAAGAAAGATGCTTTAAAAATATAGAAAAAGTTAAAGAGCAAGTTCCAAATATTACTCATATTAAAGCATGTGCAGGAACGTATGATGGTGTTATTTCCTTTAACGTTGGAAAAAATACTGTGTCTGGTTCCACAAGAAAAGATAAAAAAAGAGGACTTACAAACGATATAGTAGAAATGGAATGTGTTGACGTTTGCAGGTGGCTTAATGATAATATCAATGAAGATGATTACGTTATCCTAACAATGGATATCGAAGGGAGTGAATATGACATTCTTCCTATTATGCTTGAAAACAAGTGCAGTGACTTAATTAATAAAATATATGTTGAATTTCATGGTAATAAAATGAAAGAAGATATGAGTGAACTTGAAAAGAGCTTAAAAGAAAATTTACACGAAAAGTGGGGTACCAATTTTTTCGATAGGTATGTTGAAGGAAATATGGAATTATTTGGTAAAGCATACAAAGATTTAGATCCAAACATGTTTAATAATATCGGTGATTTAAACTAGTGAAAAATATTATCTTACAACATTGGAATGGTCGGCTTCAACCATGGGCTAAAACATGCAAATATAGCATTGAAGAATATGCTCGAAGAGTTGGAGCAGATTATGAATTGCTTCAAGGATTTCCCATGGGTGATTGGTTTCCTAATACTAACAGCAAACCCTGGCTCGTAATTCAGAAAATGTTTGTATTAAATGAAAAATATGATGAATATGATACAGTCTTAATATTAGATATGGACATGCTTTTTACTGAAAATTTTGACAATATCTTTAATTATGAAGGTGTTGGTAGATTACACAAAGTGGGAATGAGAGAAGTATCTGGAAGTAAGAATGGTCGTAAATGGCCTAAGCTGTATACTCAAGGTGAGCCAATGTTCTTTGGTAATTGTCTCAAGTTTACTCGAGACGAACGTATAGCACTGCGTTCTGCCCTTGATAGCACAGTAATACATAATAGTATGTCAAGTGATGGTTTACCACCAAATGATGAGATCATTATGCACTATTGTATTGTAAAAAGTAAAGCTCTAGAAAACAAAAATAAATTAGAAATTCCTCACGATAGATTTTGTGATTTACCAGAGGAAGCACACCCCGAAGCAACGCTTATTCATTATTGTGGCCGAAGAAAGAATCAAATAAAATGAAAAATATTATATTGCAGCACTTCCATCCATTTAGACCATCAGTCATTCAAGAGATGAAAGAGCGTAATGGTTTACCCTTTATCGTAGAAAAAAGTGTAAAGAATATTAGTCGATATGCAGAATCTCTTGGTGCTGAATATAAACTTTTAGATGGCGAACCGTTCCAAAAAGGTCTACGTGGTCAATGCCAAAAGTGCGCTGGCATTAACGAAGAGTATGATGAATATGATACTGTTGTTGTTCTTGACACAGATAAATTTATTACAACTTCTTGTACTGAAAATGTATTTGAAGCAGAAGGAATTGCATCATTTGATGATGTACATCGTTTAACTCAATTGCCTGCTTTTATTCGTGAATTTCCGAGACTAGGAAATAAAGATTATCCACTCTGGTCCGGTGCAATTTATGTAATGCCTCGAGAGTTTAGGCAACTGATGCGTAAACAAATTAATCCAGCTATGCGTAAAGTCTTTGAGCAGATTAGTCCTAGACCATACGTGGATGAAGGAATGTTTCATGTTATGTGTGTTAAAGCAAAGTTTAAATTGGATACATATCTAGACGAAAAATGGGATTATAGTAGTTATTTACCGAATCTCGAAAGCGCTAATATGATTCACATTAGGCATAAACCCAAGTCAAGAGAAGAAACATATGTTGATTTGGTGGATGCCGGAATTATAGAAGACGTATAATGCCTGAAAACATGGATCGCAAACTCGATGTTGTCCTCAATCAGTTGCGCATAAATAACTATGACATAAAAACTGTATATGATATCGGTGCTAATGATGGTCGTTGGAAATATGCGCATTCCAATTTGTTTCCACCTCATTCGCATTTTTGTATGTTTGAAGCAAATCCCCAAATCCAATTACCAAATACAGAAAATCAAACATTTTTTAACGCTGTTCTTTCATATGAAGATGACAAAACAGTTACTTACTACACAGCCAATCCCGGAAAAGAAAATACTGGTAATGGATATTATAAAGAATTAACACCAAACTATAGCCTAGGCAATTCAATTGAATTGAAAACAAAAACACTTGACAGTTTAGTAAAAGAGAATGATTTACCGCTGCCGCAATTTATTAAAATGGACACTCAAGGATCAGAATTAGATATTCTACGCGGCGGTAAAGAAACATTTGAAAGTGCTTATGGTGTAATATGTGAAGTCGGGATTATGAAATACAACGAAGGTGCACCGTTATTCAGTGACTATATTAGCACATTTTATGAATACGGGTTTGTGCCTACTGGAATTCACCATATCGCAATGAGAAAGAATATCGTCAACCAAATGGATGTTGTTTTTATGCGGAAAGATATTAGTATAGAAATCAATAAACACCATGAACGGTACTTAGGATTTTAAATGATTAACGCTTATGTTATAAGAATAAAAGATAATAAACAATCTAGTCGTGCTGCTGATCGATTGATTCTTTCGATGCCACCGATTCTTAAGCCTGTAATATTTGATGCAATCGTGCCTGATCAAGTAGATCGGCTAATGAAGAAGTATAAATTAAAATGGACTTGGCCTTGGGAAGGACAACAATTTGATTTTAAATCTGGCTTAATCATGACTGCATATCCTACAGCAGAGCCTAAAAAAAGAATAGGCTGTTTTCTTTCTCACTATATGCTATGGGAAAGATGTGTAAAGCACGATGAACACATGATCATTAATGAGCATGATGCACTTTATTTTTCAAGTGAGAATTTACCTATCGAAAAATTTGAAGAATCTCGCTACAATATTATAGGCCTAAATACTCCTATACGTGCTACTCGTTTAGCGAGTGGCTATGACAGAGTAGTTCAAGAATCAACAAATGATATAGTTAGAGCACCAGAAATTGATAATCATAATATCCCACAAGGCATTGCTGGTAATTCTAGCTATTATATCAAGCCAGAGGGTGCACAACATATGATTAATTTGACGAAAGAACACGGTTGCTGGCCGAATGATGCCTTAATGTGTAGGCAGTTAGTTCCTAAATTAGGACAAACGAGACATTATTATACTGGAATCCAAGGGATAGAAAGTACTACAACAAGATGAATACAGAAGCTTTTGTAATTACAATTATGGATAACGAGCAATCTGTGCAGGCAGGAATGAGATGCATGAAATCTGCAGAGAAATATGGATTGCACGTAGAGCACCATCCAGCGACAACACCGAAAGACAATCCGCATTTGCTTCTTCATACAAAGGGAATTCAACCTTCTTTCTTTCATGAAAAGTATTCTCGACCAGAGAATTGCATGTCAGCATTTTTATCTCACCATGCTCTATGGGAAAGATCTGTAAAACTCAATAAAAATATTGTTATCTTTGAACACGACGCTATAGTAACTGGTGAAGTTCCAGTGAATGCACCGTTTAAAGGTGTCATGACATTTTCTAAACCTTCATATGGAAAATTTAACACTCCAATGAAACTTGGAGTTGATGGACTAGTCCAAAAGAAATATTTTGGAGGTGCTCACGGATATATTGTCAATCCATACGGAGCAAAAGAATTAATTAAAAGGGCAAAGACACATGGCGGTCCTACAGACATCTTTATGTGCCTCGACAATTTCCCATGGCTTCAGGAATACTACCCATGGGCATGTATGGCTGTCGACACATTCACAACTATTCAAAATGAAACAGGATGCTTAGCAAAGCATAATTATAATGAGCAATACAAAATTATTTAATAGAGCATTTCTTACCGGTTGTGATCATACTCAAGAGTGGATGCTCCCTTGGTTTTTCGAAAACTATAAGAAATATAATACCGTACCTCTTATCTTTGCAGACTTTGGAGTCAATGATCTTTCTAGTATTCAACCATATGTGCATGCAATTATTACAATGACAAAAGTAAAAGAACAAGGCTGGTTCAAAAAGCCCAAGTCAATGCTGCACTGTCCCGCAAAGAAAACTGTTTGGCTTGACACCGATTGTGAAGTTAGAGGTAATATTGAAGGTATTTTTGATAAGCTTGTCGAAGGTAGACTAGGCATGGTCGAAGATAGGCCGTGGAGTAAAAGACGTGGCGGCGGTGATATATGGTATAACTCAGGCGTGGTTGGCTTTATTGGCAAGCCTCGTATCCTTTATAAATGGGTAAAAGAAATTGAGACTAATCCAGATGTCGGAGATCAAGAAACGCTGCAGAGCATGCTCGATCCTCTCGGAAGATTGACATATATAGAACCACTACCAAATGAATATAACTGGTTAAGACTTCAAATTGAAAATGATGATCAGCCAGCGACAAATGCAAAAATTATTCATTGGACGGGGAAAAAGGGAAAAGATCGTATACGGAGCATGATGAATGGCTAGAGTTACGCATGTAATTGGAAACGGTGATTGGGCTGGTTTATTTCAAAGAGAACAGAGAAAAGGTCTAAAAATCGCATGTAATCAAACACCATTTGAGATTCCAGACAAATGGTGCACAGCAATTGTTGACTTTAAATTTATGGCTGCAATGACAAGGAAAGAAATTAGTGTCCCGGGTCAGTGGCTTCTTGGCTTTCGTCCAAAGAAATGGATGGAAGATCATCCAATGTTTTATATATCACATGCTGAGCAGGTAAAAGAATTTTACACTACACTACCAGAATATGCTGTTCCGCCAGATGGAAATAAGGGTTTGGGATACACTAATTTCAATTGTGGCCATATGGCTGTTCACTATTGTGCGAATAAATTAAAAGCCGATGAAGTCCATATGTATGGATTTGACTCTATTTTTGATTTTAACTTACGTAGTTTTTCAGATCTTGTTCTTACTTCAGATAGAGGAAACACAAACACAAATAGGTTAGCGCATTTCTGGAGACCAATATGGACAGAAATGTGGAAAGAATTTCCAAACACTAAGTTTATTTTACACCATATCCATGGCGCGTTTAAAGTTGAGCACGGTGATAACGTTGAAGCTCGAGTGTATGAAAAAAAACCAGTAATTAAGCCAAAGCCAATTTTGGCACCTGACGGCCGCCCAAATATGAATGTCTCGGAAGCATAATTAATATATCATTTTTTTTTGTTTACTTTCTGTTAAAACTGTTATATAATATATTATAATGAAAATTCAATAGAAAGTGCTTATCTTATGATTTTCGTAGAAGGTGGAAGTAAAAGACAAAGAGAAGTAGCATTTGATTGTGCTTCATTCGCATGGAAATCCTTAATGCCTAGGATTACAAAATGTGAAGTAAATATTAGTCTGAAGAAATTAACTGGTTATCATGGCACGTGTTTGGATATAGGGATTAGAGAATTTCAAATCGACGTCGATAAAAAGTTAGGTCTTGGCGATGATTTTACAACCACTATTTTCCATGAAATGGTGCATGTAAAGCAATTAGTCTACAAAGAGTTCTTCACTGAATGTAATTTCTACAGCAGTCATGAAGAATACGTGAATTTACCATGGGAAAAAGAAGCATATGAACTACAAGAGGTGTTATTAAAGCAATGGCAGAATTCAAAGATCATCAGCAATCAGAAACTGAACTTTATCGGCGTGAACTTTTAAACAAAGAAGGCCATATTGAAATACTAGAGAATAACATAAAAGAATTACAGGAACAACTCCAAGAATCGTACAAGCGCATTGATCATTTAAATGAAGAGTTAGAAAAAGCTCCTCGTATTATCAGCGGAATTGATGGTCTTGGTAATCCCTATTAAATAAAAAAAACGTAAGTTATTGAAAATGCACTATATTTTAGTGCATTTTTTTGTTTACATTTGCTGAAAACTATGGTAGAATAGATCTATAAAATGGAAGAGGAGCCAAATTATGTTTACTAAAGACCAAATTGCCCTTAAGAATCACATCGAAGCAAAGAATGCTGAAGGTAAGAAGTGGATGGACGAAAATCCCGGATCTTATTACGGCATGACTGTGACTGACCCAGCGCATTGGGCAGAGCAGGGTATTACTACTGTCGAGCAGTATGAGTATCAAATGGAGTACTATGGTCTGTTTGACTATATTGCAAGCTTGACATCAAAGGGCAATGCTCGGTATTTGCTAAGTCTTTGTTGCACTATGGACGATTTGAATGTGGCATATGCCGAATTTAATTGTAATCATGAGGTGGCATAATGGCTATTGAATATACTAACATTCCAAAGCGTGGTTCACCTCAAGATCGCGGTTCAGCAGATCGCTATTATGGACGTCCGTTTAATCCTCACTACTATCCTTCTGGCACCGGCAAAGGTATCCGTATTGATCGTGAGCAATTAGCTGAAGCTCAAATTGCTGAATACAAATATGGTTATGACAATGAGGAAGATCGTAAAGATTGGGGTTAGAAAAAAAAACGTAAGTGGTTGTTTTGAAAGGAAAATATATTGCACTTTTTCCTTTACATTGCTGCATTTCTGTGGTAGAATATACTAGTAAAATGAAAAAAGCTGAGGAGCTACAAATGTCAAATTATGTTATTACAAAAAATTCTACTCTAGAAGAGCGTATGATTGCTATTCGCGAAGCTTCCGAAAGGTTTGCTAAGATCAAAGCAAGGCGCGCTCGGTTAGCTGCCAGTGCAGCTCGTGTTCGTAAGTATGTTGATGAGGTGGATAAGCCTGAGCGTAAAAAGTTCGATGATATGATCGATAAAATGGATGAAAATCATAATCAGTATACCGATGGCGAAAAGTATCTTGCCGAGCATTATGGTGAGCGTTTAGCTGATCAAACTTCTTATGAGTCTGAAGAAGGCTGGAACTAATGGTTGAGTTCTGTAGTGAAACTCGTAATAGGATTAAACTCTCGGTCGCAGCATATGCATATGAGATCAAAGATAATCCTATTATGAGTGATGCTGATTTTGATGAGTTGGCTTTACGAATAGATACGTCTTTTAAGACGACTAATCGTAAGATGAACAACTTCTTTAAAAATCATTTCCAACCCGACACTGGTTTGTGGATTCATAAGCATCCCGAATTACCTAAAATCGAGTATCTTTATGAAAGGTATTACAAATGACAATGCATCTTGTGAGAGGCCTTTCTTCTATAAATAGTAGAAAGCGTAAGCAAAAGCGTAAAGCTGGCTGGCAGGAAGTTCAAGCTAAACATGATGCATGGCTCATGAAGAATGGTGTGCATCCATCGCAACTCAAAAATCAGAAAAAGTCAAATGGCAAGAGTATTCCGAACTATTCAACGACATGTGACAGCGTCAAGACGTCGGACATCATCACCCCCGTCCAAGGGAAATCTAGACAGAATGAATATTCAGGCGAATACATCATCGGGCTTGCCACACTTCACAAGTCAAACACAGTACCGGTCGGTAGAGGAGATAATCCAGAAATATACGCAAAAATGAGGAGAGGGTAATGCTTGCAGAAGCTCTGGTTTGTTTAGCATTGAATGCATATCACGAAGCAAGGGATCAAGATGTTCGTGGTATGATAGCTGTATCTCAAGTCGTAATGAATAGAGTTGAATCTCGTCACTTTCCAGATAAAGTGTGCGATGTTGTTTATCAAGGACATCACCGAAAGTCTTGGGCAGATCCAAATAAACGCATTCCAATAAAAAATCGATGTCAATTCAGTTGGTATTGTGATGGAAAGTCTGATGAGCCTATCGATAAAATGGCATGGGAAACTTCGTTGCTTATAGCCCAGGGTGTAATAAATGATAGCGTTGATAATCTAGTAGGATATTCTCTTTGGTATCATGCAGACTATGTTGAACCAGATTGGGCATCAGAAAAAAGAGAATATGTTGTAATTGGTAATCATATATTCTATGAGAAAAAGGATTAGTAAATGAAAAAAACTTTATTTTGGGCTCCCGGTGTAATTGGAATTGCTAATTTTATGTTAGCTAATGGTAATTTGTGGATGGTAATCACCGGTCTTCTTTTGATCGCAATGCAAATTTGGGATGTATTCGAAAGTTTATAGTTGTTTAAATATCTTATAATTGTATTCTCATTATCTTCATCAGCAGCATATGCAGAAGGTCGTACATATACTGGTAGTGAAGATAAAACTCATTGCACTCTATGGAATACAAATCCGTTGCGATGGCCACAGACTATCCTAGGTTTAGATCCCATGGAGTGTAGACGTAAAGCAGTTCCACCTACTGTAACTAATACTATCAACTGTAGGTTAAAACGACAATATGTAGATCCCGAAACCGACGAGCGCATGTGTATATACGAAAGAGGCGCAACGGGCCAAGGTGATCTTACAGTAGCTATGGATAAGTATTTCCAATGTCCTAGAACTCAAATGTGCACACAAAGTCCTGGGTCTGATACAACATTAGATTAAATTGAGAGATAAACTATACATCACTTATCTATGAATGCACACCAGAAGGTGTTACTGAAAAAAAATATAAAAAAGTGCATTTTATGGTGTACATTTGCTAAAAACTGTGGTAGAATAGATCTAACAATTGAGGAACGAGTATAAACGTGGTTAAGCCTGCAACCTCATAAAAATTAAGACGCAGGTGGGAAATTATAGAGCGCCCTCATTAGAAAGACTCGCTATATTATTTTGATTGATGAGGAGAGACATCATGGCTATACCTAAAAGTACTAAAAAGAAAACAGTACGTGCTACTCGCCGCGTTGGTGTAAATGCTGCACCGATTGACAAAGGCTTTGATGAAGTACAGTACTATTTTCAAAATCAAGTTGAAAAGAAACAGGCACTTGATCAAATCAAAACTTATGTAAAAAATAATTTTAACAAGAAAGATACTCAATTCATTCTTGTTAATCCGGATTGGAAACTTCTAATAAGCTATGCTACCGCAGCTACATGCTTTTGGTATAATAGTGGACTAGAAGAATCCGATAAATCAGCGTACTGGAAAAGTGCTGCTGATAAGAGGCTAGCTAATCTTGTTGAAACAGGAAAAGCTTTACATTATGAAAAACTGCAAGCGAAGCATGACAGCGATAAAGTTGTCACCCTCTCTCCTCAGCAACGCTTGCAGCGTAAGATCAATAACACTATCATGCAAGATCTTTTAGATCTCGAAGATCAGTGGATTGATGATGAAAAAGCCTCTATTGATGTTTATGGTTTATTCCGTAAACATGGGTTAAGTGGATCCGCCACGATACCTGTACGTCAGGTGGTTGAGGGATGGTTGCTAGATTATGAAGATGCTTATCATAAGCGTTGTGAACAAGCCGTCGAGGGCTATTCTCATTTGAAACGACCTGAACTCAACCGCCGCATTAAAGAATGCCAGACTATGCTTGATGATCTTGATCGTATTAAGTCTGCAGCAAAAGCTCAACGGAAAGTGAAAGTCGTAAAGGCTCCTTCTATTGATAAACAAGTTGCAAAGATTAAATACAAGAAAGAAGATTCAGACTTTAAGGTTGTATCGATTCAACCGGCTCAAATTATTGGTAAGACTCGACTCTATGTTTTCAATACAAAGTATCGTAGACTTACGGAATATGTAACGTTTGATCCAAAAGGGTTTATTATTAATGGCACAACCATTAAAAACTTTGATAAAGAAACATCTCGTACAATCACGTTACGGAAACCATTAGATATACTACCCGAAGTTGCTCGATGCACACCGCGACAGCTAACTAAGCTTCTAGATGGTATTAAAACAAAACCAGCTACACCAAATGGTCGGATTAATGAAGACACTATCTTACTTAGAGTGGAGAACAAATAATGATTATGCAAAAACGTGAATACCACAACGTTGTGGTGATGTCAAACTATATTATTCAAAGAGAAGATATCGAAGAATCAGATTTTAATTCTGAAGAAGAATTAAAGCAAGCTTTAGAAGATCAATCACATGATCGTTATGATGAAGCTTGGGATCTAATGGAATACCTTGGTCCAGATGAAGAAGAACAAGATTGGGTTTCAGATCGTAAAGGTGGATATGATATTGAATGGGAGGCAATTAATGACGATTGAAAATCAATTTCTGACTAAAAGTAAATTCGCTAAGTTGATTGAAATTACAGTAAGCGAATTAAGAATTTCATATATGGATGCAATATTGCACGTATGTGATAAAAACGACATTGAGCCAGAAGACGTGAAGAAGTTTATATCTCCAGTCATTAAGGACAAAGTCGAGGCAGAGGCAATGGCCTTAAACTTTTTGCCACAGGGTAATACTTTAGATAGCGCTTTTGCAGATTAAAAAAGTAATATATAATATTGCCTATTTACAAAACAGTAAAAATATGGTATAATAATTCAGTTAATATTTCAGTACATACAAAGGATACAAAAAATATGTCATTCGAAAATCTAAAACGTAATCGAGATCAAATCTCTAAACTCATTCAGGCAGCCGAAGCTACTGGTGGAGGCGGCGAAAAAAAGTCTTACACTGATGAGCGCATTTGGAAACCCACAGTAGATAAGGCAGGAAATGGATATGCCGTACTCAGATTCTTGCCAGCCGGAGAAGGTTCAGATTTACCATGGGTCAGATATTGGGATCATGGATTCAAAGGACCAACCGGTCTATGGTATATCGAAAACAGCCTTACTTCTATTGGTCAAAATGATCCAGTTGGAGAGCTCAACTCCCGGTTATGGAATTCTGGCATCGAGTCAGATAAAGAAAGAGCCCGAACTCAAAAACGCCGGTTGCACTACGTAACGAATATTCTTGTTCTTCAGGATCCATCTGCTCCTCACAATGAAGGAAAAGTATTCCTCTATAAGTTCGGTAAGAAAATCTTTGATAAAATTATGGATGTAATGCAACCATCATTTGCCGATGAAAAAGCAGTCAATCCATTTGATTTTTGGGAAGGTGCAGATTTCAAACTTAAAATTCGTCAAGTAGAAGGTTATCGCAATTATGATAAATCTGAGTTTGATAGTCAATCACCACTGTATGACCAAGATGAGACAAAGCTTGAGAGTGTATACAATCAAGTGCATGATCTCAATGAGTTTACTGAGCCAAAGAATTACAAGACTTATGATGAGTTGAAAGCAAAGTTAGGTCGTGTTCTTGGTGAAGAAGCAAGTATGGGTGCACCGACGATGAAGCAAGAAGTTCAAATGAATGAACCCGCAGCTCCAGCACCTATGCCGACTGCAGAAACAATTCCTCAAACAGAGGATGACGATACAATGTCCTACTTTGCACGACTAGCAAACGAAGACTAAGCAGCTTCCAGTGACGTGATGTAATCGTAGCTCCTCTCTCAACTACTCCGTCACTGGAACCACTTTGGTTCCGTAGCTCAGCTGGATAGAGCAATTGCCTTCTAAGCAATCGGTCAGGGGTTCGAATCCTCTCGGAATCGCCAATTACACTCGGTTAGTTCAGCGGTTAGAACCACGTGCTCATAACGCGTTTGTCGGGAGTTCGAATCTCTCACCGAGTACCAATATTATGGAGAAAAATGTGTTACAAGATAAAGAAGAACCTTTAATTGAAAAGGACTCTAAAGAAGAAAGAATTCGCAAAAGTGAATTTGCTCGAGCACGCCGGCGTGGTAAAAAAGATATTCTTAACGGTGTAACAGAACGCAGATATGCTAAAAACAGAAAAGCTAGAAAGAATAAATAACAGAATGGGTTGGTCCCCTAATAGACCCGATAGTCCTTAATGTCAGGGACGAAAACAATAAAGGAGAATGCATCCAGCATTTATAAGTTGGCTCTGCTCAATAAGAAAAGAGATCTGTTATGCAGGTCTCTTTTCGTTTATGAGCCAGCTAGCATAGGATCGCTGTAATCTAAAGCGGCAGGTGTAGCCGAAAGAATCGGTTGTGTGTTTGAAGAACTAGTGCTTACGCTCGAAGGAGCGCTGACAATAACACTTGGTGCACTCTTAGATTGAGATATGGCTGCGGTATCTTCTTCAATTATCGCTGCACGATTTGCAGATTCTCCACTCTTTGTCATCTTCGCTGTTTCGGCTTCTTTAGTAGCACCACCTTCGGCCTTTGTCCTCTTCGCGGCAATGCGTGTTTCGGCTTCTTTATTAGCATCAGCTTCGGTCTGCAATTGACCTTCTTCAAATTTGAATGATCGAAGACCGGCTGCTAACTTTCCGGTTCCAGGGATAATGCTGTCATCAAGGAATTTTGCAATACCTTCGATCAGTGAATTCACTGCCCTCTTCAATATCTCGAGAGGTGAAAAAACAATATTTTTGATAATGTCACCGAAGCTAAAAGATTGAAGAGCTTCGGCCGAATCGTCAAATCCAAGCTTTTTCATTACCCATGCTGCAGCATCTTTTAATAAGTCAAGGGGTGCACCAATAAGAGAATTCAAGAATCCTTCGACTGCTCCTTTTATACCACCAATAATACCTTCTTTTTCAAATCCAGCAATAGCACCTTTGACTGTATCAAATGCTGTCATGATAATAGTAAGAGGAAAGAATAGTTTACCAATTACTTTTCCGATTCCTCCTAGCACTTTCATAAACCCACTACCTTCATCAAAGATTGAGAAGGCGGTTTTGATCATGTCTCCGGCTTTACCCGCGAGTTCCATCACTGCAGTAAATGGTTTCGTGATTGCACCGATGATTCTCGACACAACACTAGGACCTTCGGTTGCTTGGAAAATTCCTTTGAATGGTTTTACGATATCATCGATAACACCTTCAAATGGAAACATAAACGGTTTCATAATTGTTGAGAAGAGCTTGCCGATTCTTGATTCTGGTCCAGCTTGAAACAAATTTTTGATAGGCTGAATCATATCATCGATTATTTTAATCGAGTCCTCAATTGCAGCTGCAGTCTTTGATCTTAATAATCGAAATACATCGATGATCGGATCGATAACGCGTTTAATGATATTAGTGACATTTGTAATCAGTCTACCGACTGCACCTTTAATAAGATCAAATAGAGCATCAAATTTTAAAAGATTTGCAATCTTCTTGATCGAGTCAAGAATACCACCAATAAATCCACCAGCAAATGCAGCTAATCCTGCTAGTAATAATCCTAGATTGCCAGTGCCGGCTTTTGTATCTCCTGCTGGTGCAGGTGCAGGTGCAGGCGGAGCGGTGTCTTTCTTTTCACGCATCATCTCGAGCATATCGAGCCTTTGCATCATAAGAGCGTCTGTCAGATCTCCTAACATGTTATTCATATTCAGAACAGATGAATTAAGCGAAGTCAACTGTGCAGTATTCTTTTGCCCATTACTCTTTAACTGTTCTACTACGATTTCTAAACTTGCCATTAGTGTTGCCTTTGTTCTTGACGTGCTCTTTCTTCTTTTAAGTGGTTAATCAATAAAGAGATATAAATCTCTCTTTCCCATGGAATCATTTCCTCTATCTCAGTCAGCCCCCAATGCCAGTGGGTCATTAAATTGAAGTTTGTTTGGTAATAAGCTTCAAGACTCTCGTGAGATAGAGCTACGATAAAAAATTTGCCACTCCTTCGATTGTTATATCATTCTTATGTCCACAACTCGTACAATCAAATTTTACATTATGTGAAAGCTTAGGAATCTTTTCAACAAATTCTCTAATCTTTTGAAACTGTGCTGTACTCATCGAATCGATAAATTCTTGTATTTCTTCTTTTGATGTTTCTTTTAGTACAATTCTTTCGTCTTCTGTATTAACAGCTTTCAAACAACTTCGAATCAATGAAAATGCTTGTTCTGCATTTGGTTCATTATCACTGTGTGTACCAGCATCAATGATGTCATAGAATGTTGGCCAGTCAAGATCTAAAGAAATTTCATCAGTTAGCTTAACATTCTTTTGTACCTTTGGTATATCAATTGCAATCTTATCGAGATTGATTGAGATCTCATTTGTAACCGAACACCCACTACACTTTAATCCTACTTGAGCAGATTCACCTACACTTTTTGATCTCAATTGTAAAAACATGAATTCGATATCAAAAGATGTTAGGTTATTGACTGATATATCACCTTCAATGCATGCTTTAATTGTTTCAACTAAAGTTCTTAAAACATTCTGTTGATCTCCACTCTCTGCCGCAATCATTAAAGATTTTTCTTCTTTTACTAAAAACGGTCGATACATTACTTTTTTCTGAGACGACGGAATCGTCAATTCATATTTGGGAGCATTATTTAGTTTAGGTAATGCCATAATTTAATTCACTCCTATAATTGGATACTAATTTGTGTTTGTCCAGATGGTACTTTTTTCCAGTTTGTGTAAGACATCTGAACAGTCATTTCAATAAGTCCGTCTTGATCATTATTAAAATCAATTTGTCCTATTGTTGTTGGGAAAGCGTTAATCAATTCTACAGAATATACTGGTGTTGTTACATTGACATTTCCACCGAATGGTAATCCAATGCCGGCCGAGAAACCAGCAGAAATTGGACCTACTGCGATTGATGCCGAGCCAAAAATTGATGGAATGCTATTTGCTAGTTGATGGATTATAACTCTTTTTTCATATTGATTTTTATAAGCAACTGTGTGGCTGTCTTCACCGAGAATTACTGACCTCCAAGCATCGAAGTATTCTCTCGCAGAATAATCATTTGTCATTAAAAATGATAAAGATACATCATCGACAGCGTAACCGTATGCAACTTTTTCAAATTCCATACCTATTCTACGATCATGAGTTAATATTTGTTTACCCGGAAGAGTAGCATTACGGCACAAAATATTCATGTCTCTCGATGAAATACCAGCTATTGATGGTAGTTCAACAAGAAAGTTATTCGGTCGTGCTAATCCACCTCTTTGTACAATCGTGCTCTTAAGCTTATCTAGTGATGCTGTCATCTTGCTCTCAATTTCTTCCTAGAATCTCTATAAACTGTATTTGCACTTGCTTTATTCCAATCTGCAGATGGAAGAAATGTTGCGATTTCCCATTCTGGTTTATCGACTTCGGCAAATCTACTTCTTACGTGTTTAAACAAATAACGTTTCATAGCCGGTGCAACAAATCTCTGAGGGATCTTACCGCCTGTTCCTAAAACAGAATCCAATACTCGAGCTCGTACAACTGGTGGAAGATAATGTAAATTGAGTCCATAGAATCCACCCGCGGCTGGCCCCATCATGATGATAAGAGGAAAGCCATCGTAATATGGAAGTTCTTTTTTATATTTTGGATCATAAAAGAACATGTACATACCGCCGACTGGGCCTTTAGTTTGAGGCTTTCCTTTCAGCGTTAAAAGATCATCTTCTAAAATGTCTTTTCGATTTGATACAATTCTTCCGCGGAACATATCACGTGCTTTTCTACGAAACCAGTCAATCGATTGCTGAGTCCGTGGTGTAATACCTGCACGAAATGCTTCAATTTCGAGTTGTCTAAATAAACTTTCACCTGCCATAGGTCTATTTATAATTATTTTTTAGCTTTTCTACGATAGGGTTTTAATGGTTTTAGCTTTCCGGGCACTTTCTTCATTGGTTTAGTCATAATTCCCATAGAATACAGTGTTTCTTCGGTCCAGATTTGAAACTCCCATTTACGATCTTTACAGTATGAAGATGCAGCTTCCCACTTGTTCATATTTTTTACATATGTTAATGCTTCGTTAATATATCGCTTAGTTCTTTTTTGCCCTATCGGAGGCTTTGTTTCTTTATTTGGTTTGATCTCTACAAGGAGAATTCTGTCTTCAAGGATTATTTTAAGGTCCGGATAGTATCGGTGATAACGTTTATCAGCTTCATAAAAGTACGGTATCACAATTTCTTCGGAAGACCATCCTTTGACTTTCGGATTCATGTCACACCACTTAAACACATCTCTCTCCCATAGCGATCGATAGATGACATTAGTATGATCACCTTTGTATTTCTTAGAATTGAGTACCTGATATCTTCCTGAATATGCCATAATTTGATTATAAATAGTTTAAATTATCTTTATTATCTATAGGAAAAAACATGGCTGGTCCAGATAAAAGTTCATCATATGGTCCGTACAAATATCCGATCGATGTTGGCCAACAGCATAGTTCAAAAATATCTTTTCAGGCTATTCGGATTATTCCACCAGAAGTTACGGTTAGATTTAACACAAGCAACACTTCAGATGAAGGTGGAATCCCTCAAAGATTGCCAACAGCGACTGCTGGCGCAAGAAAAATGAAAACAGACGAAGTTACAGGTGAAAAGTGCGATCTGTATTTGCCAGTTGCATTTCAAGTCAATGACGGATTTGATTATCAATCAGCTTCACTTGGTGCTCTAGGTGCAGGTGTCATGGCAGGATTAAATCAAGGTCAAGATATTGTTTCATCTGCATTACAAGGAATTAAGGAAGGTGCTCAATCAGTTTTTGATCTTTTTGGTACTGGAACAGTGAGTCGAGTCGCAGCGGTTCGTGGTTCACAGGCCGTGCCAATGATTCCTGACGCAGTTAGAAATGCTATTGGTATTGCTGCTCGAGTTACAATGAATCCAAATATTCGTACAATGTTTAATGGTGTAGCTGTTCGTGAATTTAACTTTGTTTTTAAATTCATTCCAAGATCATACGAAGAGTCAGTAATGGTAAAGAATATTATTAAATTCTTTCGATTCCATGCGTATCCAGTCGAAATACCATACGGAAAATCGATATCATTAGCATATGATTATCCAAACATGTTTAAAATTCGCTTATTAAGTAAAAGCGGAGATGAATTTTTTAAGAATATCGGTACTCCAATTAAGTTGAGCTATCTAAAAACAGTATCGACTACTTATAATCCTACTAGTTCAGTATTACATACTGACGGATCTCCTACCGAAGTTGATTTAACTTTAACGTTTACTGAATACAAGCCGTTGAGCAGATACGATGTCGTAAACGAAGATAACGATACATTCTATCATTACGAGAATGCACCGTCAGAAGGTTCACAGAGAACACAAAATAGGTCAGCCGGTACTTCACCAGAAGAGGTATCACTACCATGACGTATTTTAGAAATTTTCCGAGAATCAATTACACCTTTGGAGATGAATCTACTACCGAAGTAATTGAAAATATATCATTATATTCTGATGTTATAGATCAAGTTAGAGATGTAACATCGATGTATGAAGATTACTACATTTTGCCAAATGAAAGGCCCGATCAGCTTTCTTATAAGTTGTACGGCACTGCAAACTATCATTGGACTTTTTTCTTGATGAATACATCATTAAGAGATTCGGGTTGGCCATTATCGCAAAATAAAGTTTTTGAGAGAGCAGTAGCAATTTATGATGAAAATATTATGACTACTCGATCTACACTAACTGATCGCTGTAAAGTAGGAGAAACCATACAGGGTTTGTCATCTGGAGCAACCGCAAAAATTACTCATCGAGAATTAGATCTCGGACAACTGTGGTTTAAAGATGCTACCGGTTCATTTACAAATGGTGAAACTTGTACCTCTGTTAGTCTTGTAGATGGAATAACAAGAAGTATAGTCGTAACAAGTACTTCAATTCAGTATAACGCAGCACATCACTATGAAGATGCGAGCGGAAATTATGTTGATATTGATCCAACCGTGGGTCCGGGTGCGCAATTAACAGAAATTACTTGGGCTGAAAGATTAGTTGCTCAAAACGAAGAATTAAAATCAATTAGAGTTATCCGCGCAAATATTATTGATTCTATTGTTGATTCTTTTAGAGAGGCTGTTGCGAGTTAATGCCACGGACAAACGAAACTTCTCAAGTATCTGATTATATTTTTGAATCGATTCTGCTACAATCCGAGAGATTGAACACAGACATAGAATTACGTGAAATGACAACTGACCTAGATATTTTTGAGCATTTAGATAAACCATATCTAACTGCAAAAGTGTTGTTACTCGATAACGAGAATCTTTTTGAAAATGCAGATATTCTTGGCGCTGAAAAAATATCGATAAAAATTCGCTCTATGAGAAAAGACACGAAACCAATATCAAAAACATTTTATATCACACATGTTGTAAGTACAGAAAAAACTGGAGACAATATACAAACAATGGCTTTACAATTAATTGAAGACATTGGTTATATTTCCAATTTGATTAATGTCAATCGATTTTATAAAGGAAAAGTCTCTAAAATTATTACAGATATATCCGAAGAGTTTTTAGACAAAGGAATTCTATCGGCGTCTATAGCCAAACAAGACATAAACCTTATAGTTCCAAATTTGAATCCGATTGAAACTTTAAAGTGGATTACTTCTAGAGTTACATCGAAAAGAGGATATCCTTTTTATATCTATTCTTCTCTAGTAAAAGATAAGCTGTTGTTCAATGATCTTGGAACTATGTTACAAGAAAATGTAATCAATCCGGATATATCATATCAAGTTTCATCGATGGCGGCTCAATCATCGGATCCGGATATAAAAAGAAGAATTATTAGATCTCATACATTTGGAAATAATATAGAAAATCTGTATAAGATTATTAGAAAAGGATTAATCGGCTCAAAGTACGAATATATCGATACAATTAATGACAAACAGAAGTCTTTTGATTTTGACATAAAGAAAGATCTATATGATATCTTAGCTTCTGACGGTGTGCTGCAACAAAATCAAGCGAATCCTGCGTTTTCAGAAGAATATAAAATAAACAATAAGTCGTTTAATAAATTACAAAATCGAAAAATAGTACAAGTCGGTGGATCTAGTTCATATAAACTTGAAGACGGTGATTCATACAAAAATTCTTATCGTGAAGAAAAGCTAGCTAGTGAGTACAAGTTGGAAATTATTTCTCGTGCTATGGACAACGTATTAAAGAAAAATCCATTGACAATAGTCATTGATGGAGTTGACTTCATTGATGGTGATAAACACTCAACGATAGGAAATAACCTAAGAGCCGAATTTTTATCATCGGATCCTGAACCCGGAGCTGGAGAAAGAAAAATAGATGCAAAGAAGTCTGGTGACTATTTGATATACGCAGCAAGACATATGTTTAAAAAGGAACAATATGATTTGTCATTGACATGTGTGAAGATAGGTAATTATAAGAGATGATCCCTACACGATATCAAGACTATTATGGTGATGAAACTCGTTGGTTTATCGGCCGCGTTGTGGATATTAATGATCCACTTCAGCTTGGTCGATTAAGACTACGAATTATGGGCATTCATTCAGAGAATATAATTGATATTCCAGACGAAGGTCTTCCATGGGCTCAAACAATCATACCAGTATCTGAAGGAGGGACGAATGGACTTGGAATCAATACGGGAATACAAGTTAATGCTCGAGTCTTTGGAGTGTTCCTTGATGGAACTAACTCACAGCTTCCACTCGTTCTCGGAAGCATGCCAAAACTCGAAGATGACTCGGCAGGTGGAAGATCAACAAGTCAACTCGCTCGCGGTACAAACACTCTTACTAAAACACCAGATAGTGTCACTGGAGAACCAGCTTCACCATATGCTGCAGTCTACCCAAACAACGCAGTTCATGCAACTCCGTCCGGACATGTAATTGAAATTGATGATACTGAAGATGCTGAGAGAATTCATATCTACCATAAGTCCGGTACCTTTATTGAAATGCATCCGAATGGTGATGTTGTAACTCATCATAAGAATGGATTTAGAACTGTAACTGGAAATGATAAGTTGCATGTTACTGGTAATATGGAAATAACGGTTGATGGTAATTTAACAATGAATGTTACTGGAAATGTTACAGAAACGATTGGTGGAAATCAAACAGTGACAACTGGAGGGGTTATCAACCTAAATTAATATGCCAGGGATTACACGAAAAGGAACAGATAAACATATCGGCCATGCTAGTCCATCTCCAAACCCATTCCACAGCACTTCGTATGCTAGTGGATCTCCGAATGTGATTGTAAATGGTGCTAGTGCAGTGAGAATTGGTGATGCTACTGGGTGTGGAGATCCAGCGGTTGGCGGATCGAGTAAAGTGATTGTCAATGGAAAGGGCGTGCATAGAATCGGTGATGCAACTGGTGGTCATGGTTCTTGGGTTCCAAATGCATCGGCCAGTGGGTCATCAAACGTAATAGCAGGTTAATATGGCTGAATTGGACGCAACAGGATTTACATTTACTTCGGTGCCCACAAAAGAAGAAACCGAAAGATTTGAATATGTAGCCTTTGATTACTTTGAAAATAATCCTGGAACAGTTAACAATCAGTTTGTATCTTTAATTGGAGTATATTACAATGATCGTGGAGAAATTACATGACAATTATTAAAAGATCTACTAAAGGTGCTGCTCTTACTTACGCAGAAATGGATGAAAACTTTAGAGATCTAGATGAGGATATGACGCTCGACCGAGTTTTATCAAACGGCGATTCGTCAAATGAAAACGCAACGATAATGGGTAACGTGACTCTTGGAGATGTTACAGCGAATTCTCTTTCTCTGGTTAATGCCATTAGTAAGCCGGCTTATGTTGTAAAGAAGACTGGTACCTTCTCATTCAATCATAACACTCAAACTGTAATCGATTGGGGTAATGGTCAAGGAACAAATATAGAACTTGATACAGATTCTGGACATATTTCGGTTTTTGCTGACGCCAGCCAACCGGGTAATACGTATCAGTGCAAGTCAACGGGCTGGTATCAAGTTGATTGTTCCATAGTAGTTGATGATAATGAAGGAGATGCTGGAACATCTACAACTCTTATCATGGGTATGTCTGAAAGAACTACTCATACCACTGCCTCTCCATACGGGCTTGATACCGCTACCCCCGTTTTAACAACCGGAAGCAAGTTTGTAGACGCTTCTACGATTAGCGCATCGATACATGGATTAGCGTATTTAACTGCTGGCCGTTACTATAGCATTGAAATGTTCTATAAAAGTAGTAATGCTAGTGATGGAGCTTTATTATTGTCATCAAATAAAATAGACGGTGCTGTAAGCAATGGACTTGGCCAAGCTCAAGTGTCATCTAGAATAACGCGCTGGTCACTTCACAAAGTTTTTGATTAACATCTTAGTCAATGAATAAAGTGTTTTGAAAGTATATAAATAGATCAAAGGATTTTTAAATGGCACGTGCATTTGCAGTCGAAGACGGAAATTTAAATACTAAATCAATCATAACTTCACGAACAGTAGTGAATTCTGATATTGATTTGACGTTTGCAAAAAAAGCATCCGGTGATATATTTAAAAAGTCTGATGCAGCGGCAGTAAAGCAAGCTGTTAAAAATTTATTATTAACGAATTATAATGAAAAACCATTTAGACCACTTTTTGGAGGAGATTTAAATCGATTCCTTTTTGAGCTAAGTGATGAATTCGATGAATTAGAGATTCAAGATAGAGTATCTGCGGCAATATCTAACTACGAACCAAGAGCAATAGTTAGAAAAGTCATAGCTAGAATCGACCCAGATAATTATAATGTTAATATTACCGTTAGATTTCAAGTAGTAAATACGCTTGAAGAAGTAGAATTAAATGTATCACTCACGAGGCTGAGATAATGGCAACTATTCAATCCACAGATTTAGATTTTGATGCGATTAAATCAAGTTTAAAGACATATTTACAGAGAAGCACCGAATTTCAAGACTATGATTTTGAAGCAAGTGGATTGTCAAATATTCTTGATGTTTTAGCATACAATACTCATGTCAACGGGCTCATTGCCAATGTCGGTATTAATGAATCATTTCTTAATTCTGCGCAATTAAGAGCATCTGTCGTATCTCACGCTGAAACATTGGGTTATCGTCCTCGTTCTAGAACTGCTTCAGTTGCTAATTTTAATTTGAGTTTAGCAACTGGAGATGCTGCTTTACCTTTAGCAACTCTTCCTAAAAATTCAACATTTACTACTAGTATAGATGGCCAGTCATACACATTTCAAACACTTGAAGAATATACTGCTTCGAATGATGGCGCCGGGAACTTTTCATTTTCAACTTCTGCTGGTAGCACTAGTATTCCAGTCTATGAAGGTACAGTGAAAACAAAAACTTTTATAATTGGTGATGCAGCAGACGATCAAGTATACGTAATACCAGATATTACTATTGACACTTCTACCGTAAATGTAAAAGTCTACGAAACAGTCACATCTTCCTCCTTCGTATCGTACGTTGATATTGAAGATACTGTAAGAATTAACGCTGAATCTAAAGTCTACATCATTAGAGAGACACCGAATGGATTTTATGAAATTTCATTTGGTGAAGGTAATGTTTTAGGAATAGCTCCACAAGCTGGAAATAAAATAGTGATTGAGTATATTTCTTCTATCGGAGAGGCTGCAAACGGTGGTACTACTTTTGCGGCTGATCAAGATGTTACAGTAAGCGGTACAGATTACCCATTAACAATTACCACAGTTTCAAATTCGGCTGGCGGAGCTGAAAAAGAATCAATTAATTCAATTAAAGCAAACGCTCCGATATCATTTGCAACTCAACAAAGATTAGTTACTGCAGAGGATTATAAAGCACTTATACTTTCTCGATATTCTGCTAGTGTACAAGATGCAACAGCTTGGGGTGGAAATGATAATGTGCCTCCCGTATATGGACGCGTATATGTTTCTCTAAAATTTATAGAAGGATTGACTAGCGATAATCAGACTACTGTCAAAAATTCGATTCAATCACAACTCTCGGCTAATCTTGGAATTATGTCGATCGACACAGTTTTTGAAGATCCTATTGATACATTTTTAGAGTTAACAACAAGATTTAATTTTGATCCTGATTTGAGTGGAATAACAGTAGAAGCTCAACAAGTCAATATTCAAAATACGATCAATAATTATTTTTCTACTAATTTAAGTACATTTGATGCAGTATTTAGAAGATCTACTCTCCTCGCGATTATCGATGCTTTATCGCCGGCGATATTAAACTCTACTATGACTGTTAAGATTCAACAAAGATTTACTCCGACTCTCAATTCAACGCTGAATTACAATATTAACTTTCCGGTAGTGTTATCTTCTCCAAGTTCTACCGAATATATTATAACCACTTCTGTATTTACTTTAGCGACTGGTGAAACTGTTTTTGGTAGAAATAGATTAAACAGCACAATATTAGAATTAGTAGACACGACGAGCGGAAGTGTTGTTGTTGATAACGCTGGATCTTATACACAAAGTACGGGTGTTGTAAATTTTGTCGGTGTTAATATATCTTCACATGTCGGAGATAACATTCAAGTAACAAGCGCTCCAGGGAATCAAAGTACTATTCGCCCTTTGAGAAATTATATTATAACCATTGATTCAAATCGGTCGACTTCAATTGGTGTTCTCGACTTTCAAAATACTGCTACAACGTTATAAAAAATGACTCATGTACTAAATGATAGAAATCGACGTAATGTTACGCTCTTCACTTCTAAAACCGGTGAAGTGCTTCCTAGCTACTATGAGCAGGATAATCCTAAACTTATACAGCTACTTGATGAATACTATAATTTTTTAGATAGTTCTGGTAGACAAAGTTTTTCAAACATTATTTCAGAAATACATCATGCTCGGGATATCTCACAAACTGATTTAGACTATCTTGATGAATTAATTAGTGAAATAGGCAATGGCTTAACTGCATCATCATTCTTTGCTCAACCAAGATTGATGGCGAAACTTCTTTCTCGTTTTTATCAAGTAAAGGGTACAGTAGTTTCAGCAGAAGGATTTTTTAGAGGATTCTTTAACCAAGAAGCTTCTATAGAATATCCTAAAAATAATATGTTCATTGTAAATGAATCTCTAATAGGATATGAATCTCAAAAATTTATTCAAGACAATCGCCGGTATCAAATTTTCTCTATACTACTCAAAGTTGGCCTAGCGACAACAGAATACGAGACACTTTATAAGAAGTTTGTACATCCAGCTGGATGGTTTTTTGCCGGTGAAGTTGTGTCTGAAACTGAAGCGCTTATACCAGTATCTGCAGTTGGAGATGAAGCTGCTGATGATCTATTTAGAACTTTGGTTTCGAGTACATCTATTCCAATCGAACCAGTTGAAGATACTGTAAGTAATCGTGAAGCTATGACTTTCTTAATTGATTCATCCGATGGAACTACTTTAAGAATTACCGATTTTGTTACAGTCGATGATTTTGCAGGCGATTCTGTTGGAGTTATCGATAGATTCTATCCAACTATTATAGATCTTATAACACCGAATTCATTCACTTTCGATGATAGTTCGAACACAGCTGGACCTGACATGTCAATGACATACGAAACAACAGAAAATGACATGTTTACTAGATATCTTACGGATATTACTGATTCGTCGATATAAATAAAGTAAAATAAACAAGAGTGAAACATGACTAGACAAAACATTGCAACAGGTGTAGTAGCGAACGACGGAACCGGCGATACGCTAAGGGCTGCTGCAACAAAAATTAATGACAATTTTGTAGAACTTTATCAACATCTTGGTAACGATAGTAATGTCTTATCAAGTTACATAGTAATTGATTCAGATGCAATTGTTTTTGAAGGATACACACCGGATGCAAATGAAACATTTTTAAAAGCATCGGACGTTTCTACTGATAGGACGATCACTCTTCCAGATTTGACTGGCACTATTGTCTTAGACGAAGGATCTCAGACTCTTACTAGTAAGACACTCAACAGTCCTCAAATTAATTCACCAAAAATTGGTAATGGTCTTTTCGATTCAAATGGAAATGAAGTAATTACGTTAGTCGGAGTTGCGGGAGCTGCAAAGCAAGTTCAATTTACAAATGCTACTAGTAGTTCTGTAGATCACCCAGCAATTGCAGCAACAGGAGTTTCCACAAATATTAACTTAGAACTAACTGGAAAAGGCACTGGCTCAGTTAATATTTCGAAAGCTGCCTATACTTCGGTTGAAGTTACTACATCTACTACTGCTTCAGCTTCTGCGTCATACATTATATTAAATGGAACCGGCACAATAAATGTAGGTTTAGCGAATGGAACAACTGTCGGTGAATATAAAGTTTTTACTAATAAGTCGACTTCACTGGCAAACGTTTTTCCTACAAGTTTTGCAGTTAATGGTAAGACATATGTTCAGCTTGAAGCTAACCACGGATCAGTGCAACTTATATGGGATGGCAGCGACTGGTTTATTGCTGGTGCTAGCAGAAGTCCGGTTACTTTCTAATGGCAACTAGCGTAAGAAACGAAATGAAAAAAACAACGGAAAATGATAGTATAAGAGATAAAACATGGTAGCAATAGCAACAGATCCTCTCAAAAGACAATTTACTAATTTACTGTTAAGTGAAGTAGAATCTAATACTGATAGCAATGAGTATTACATTGGAATTGGTAAGTCTGATGTATGGGATAGTTCAGATACTGTCGTTACGCCTTTGCGCACTCTGAAAGAAGAAAGAGAAGCACGCAACAATCTTCAAGCAGTAAAAAAAGTAACAGCAAGTTCATTTGTAATTCCACGGTATAATTGGTCATCGGGAACAATATACTCATCGTGGAGCGATGCTTCTGTTGGAATTCCTACAAATTCTTACTATGTATTGACAGAAGACAATGAAGTTTATATTTGTTTACAGCAAGGTAAAAATGCTGCCGGAGTAGTAAATGCTTCGACCGTTAAACCTAGTTATACTGCTGCAGGAGTATCAGAGGTCAGAGCTTTTACTACAGCAGACGGGTATATTTGGAAATTTTTATATCCTATTGCAACATCTAACGCAACTAACTTTCTTTCTTCAAATTTTGTACCGGTCGAAGACATTACAATTGATTCTGCTTCGGCAAATTTGTTTCAGCTACAACAATTAAATATTCAAAACACAGCAGTCGGTGGTCAAATCCTAGGTGTTGAAATTGTTTCGGGTGGATCTGGCTATTCAAGCGCTCCGACTATTACTTTTAATGGTGATGGAACTGGAGCTGCAGCGACAGCAACAATTAGTGGTGGCGTAGTTGTAAAAGTTGAAATGAATAACGATTCAGCTGCGTTTGGAAGTGGATATAATTTTGCTGGAGCAAAAGTTTCAAGTGGAACAGCACAATTAAGACCAATCATTGGTCCATCTATAGGAATAGGTAAAAGCGCAACTCGCGATCTTAAATCTTCTTCTGTAATGTTTAACATGAAACCGGATGGTGCCGAAGGTGGCAACTTCCAAATTACGAATGATTTTAGACAAATTATTCTTATGAAAAATCTAGATTATACAGATAGCGCATCGAGTGGTGGAAGGTTTACTGGAGCATCATCAAAAGTTGGTCGCTTTATAACACTTACTGGCACAATCGCTGCATCCGGGCTTGTTGTCGACGAATTAATCACCGGCGGAACTTCTGGAACAACTGCATATGTTACTGAGCTCGACAGCTCAAGCGGAAATATAGTAAATTTCCATCAGAATTTAAATAACGTAGCTGGAAAATTTATTGATGGTGAATTAATCACCGGTAGCGGTGTTGGCTCAGCCACGGTTGATTCTGGTGATAAATATAATGCAGTAGATCAATTTAGTGGAGATGTTCTGTATATCGAAAACAGAGCGAGCGTGGCAAGATCTGCCTCACAAACAGAAGATATTAAAGTTATTATTACGGTGTAAAGAATGGCAACAAATTTAACTGGTACAACATTTGCGTCAATATATAAAGACGATTTTGCTGATAGTGCTAACTATCATAGGATTCTCTTTAACGCTGGTCGAGCTCTACAAGCAAGAGAGCTCAATCAAATGCAATCTATTATACAAAAAGAAATTGAACATTTTGGTTCGAATGTATTTGTTGACGGCGGAGTCGTAGTACCGGGTGGTATTACATGTAATAATAGACTCGAGTTTATTAAGCTAGCCACAGGTCAATTGCCTTCCGACTATCTTACAACTGTTGTTGGACAAACGTTTACAGTTCAAGCACCAGATGCTGCTCTTCAAGTAAAAGTTATTAGAGTAGTTCCAGCTACTGGAAGTGATCCTGATACATTATATGTAGAATATATTTCGACGACTGCTGGAACTGCTGGGGCTTCACCAATTCGAGTTGGAGCTTCTCAAATTCTTTCTGACGGTTCGGTATCAATGACAACTGCTGCTTCAGATGTCTCCGGTAATGGAACAGAAATAAATGTAGGAAGCGGAGTTTACTTTATACAAGGACACTTTGTTTTTACAGAAAAGCAAAGTTTAATCATTAGCAAATACACTAGCAATCCAACTTTACAAGTCGGATTTAAGGTTACTGAACAAGTGATCACCGCGACCGACAATTCGGCTCTGTATGATAATCAGGGTGCATCACCAAATGTTGCTTCACCCGGCGCAGATAGATATCGCATTACATTAGCCTTAAGTAAAAAATCTGACATATTAGCTAGTGAAAACTTTGTTTATCTGTGCAAAGTAACATCTGGTGGGATATCAGATGAAGTTAGAGTAGATAATTCATATAACGAAATTAATAATATTCTTGCTCTACGCACAAAAGAAGAATCCGGAAATTATATCGTTAAACCATTTAACGCTAATTTTGACACGTATGATTCTGCGAATCTTCTTCTAAAGGTTACAGACGGCATAGTATATGTTGACGGCTATAGATTGGAAGTTGGTGCTTCAGAAATTGTAGTACCAAAAGCTCAAGATACTATTTCTCTTGATAATGAAATTGTTATTGCAAGCTTTGGAAACTTCATCAAAGGTGATATTGATGACAATAAAGGCCTTCCAAATATTAACACATATGAAAAATTAAATTTAAGAAGTGCTATTAATCACGGTGGTAGTACAATCGGTACTGCTCGTGTCAGACATGTTGAAGAAGATAACGGAACGAGTTATAAGTTCTATCTCTTTGATATTCGAATGAATACTGGACAATCATTCTCGTTAACTCGCTCAATCGGAACAAGCGGTACAAATTATTTTAATGTTACACTGGAAGGTGGAGCAGCTATTCTGAAGAATACTTCAAACAATAGTCTTCTTTTCCCTTTACCTAATACTAAGCCAACGCAAACCGGAGTGACTGTAGACGCAGTCACTGTGCAGAAAAGAGTAACTTTTTCAACAAACGTGTCTGGAGTTGCTACAGCAGTTGCTATACCATCGGGATATGCAAGTTTTGCAAATACTAATCAGTGGATTTTTTCAGAAGTTGATGGTTCTGTCGACACTAGTATCACAGTTGATGCATCGGCCGGAACATCATTTGATGTGTCTGGAGGCAGAGCTTCAGCTAGCTACGAAGTATTAACCTTCGCAACAAAATCTTCTCCTTCTGCTCGAGCAAAAACTCTTACAAATACAACTATCACAAAAACTTGGCCAGCAGATGCTGAATCAGATGGTGCTGGTACACAATTTATCTCGTTAGATGAAGCAGATATTTTCGAATTTACATCAATTAAGACCAATGATTCAGATGGTTCTGATATATCTACAAACTTTGATAAGGATAATGGCCAAAGAGATAATTATTATGGCATCGGTCGACTAATTATTAAACCCGGAATTACAATTTCCGCAGGAACGAGTATATTTGCTCGATTTAAATATTTTGAGCATAACACTAATGGTGATTTCTTCGATATTACTTCATACCCGGCTGCGTCAGTTTCTTACGAAAAAATACCGAGTCACACGCTCAATGATGGAACAGTTGTTTCACTGAGAGACGTTATCGACTTTAGACCGAAAGCTGTAAAATCTTCAGATGCCGGTATAGCAAATATTAACTTTGACTCTGATGGTGCGCTAATTGGTTCTGATCCGATTATTAATGCCTTACCAGCTAACAGTGGAACGTTTAGCGCTGATGTAGTATATTACATGCCTCGAAGTGATAGATTGATAGCGTATGGATACACTGCTGCGGGACAAAGATTCCCACCTGCCGGTGCTGCAAAAGTTATAACTGGTGTATCATCTATCAATCCAATTCTTCCTACTATTCCGGAAGGATCAATATCGCTATACGATATTCATCTGAATGCTTTTACTCTTAACGATTCCGATCTTACAACTACCTTGATTCCCGCAAAAAGATTTACAATGGCTGACATTGCTGATCTTGAGAATCGGATAACTAAGTTACAAGAATTAACAGCATTAAGTCTTCTCGAAGCGAATACATCAACATTAACAGTAATTGATTCCGCTGGACTCGAAAGAACAAAAGCAGGATTTCTCGCAGATGGATTTAAAGATTACGCGTTTTCTGCTACCGGAAATCCAGAGTATAGAGCGTCAATTGATGAAATCGATAATCTTTTAAGTCCGATTGCATTTCCTCATAATACTAGATTGTTCTTTGATTCAGCTAATAGTACAACTATTCGCAAAGGTGATTTAGTGATGCTGTCAATTGATAGTAATGAATCACATCTTAATCAAAATCTTGCAACAGAAGTAGAAAACATTAATCCATTCGCGGTTGTAACAAACCTTGGCCATATAGAGCTTTCTCCAGCATCAGATGAATGGATTGAAACAGCCTATGCGCCAGATAACATTATTACAGGAAATAACGAATCAAATCGCATAAATCCATCTCCTGATATTGCTACAATTTGGCCGTGGTCTGAATCTGATCTAATCAACAACTGGACTGGAAATACGAACTTAGGAGTAGTTACACAAGGTGGATCAAGATTTAGAAGAGAACTAATCGGTGATCGAGTCGTTGATGTAAGACTAATTCCTTTCATGAGATCTCGTATCATATTCTTCAAAGCAAACGGATTGCGCGCAAACACAAAACACTTCTTGTTTTTAGGAACGTCAAACATATCTGATTATGCTAGAGAAGAATCTACTTTTGAAAGATTGGCTGCAAGATCAGAAAATGTTGGTGGAAATGTTTTCTCGAGCAACACAAGCCATCCAAATGGATCGACCGATCTAATTGCAGACGGTAATGGGGAAATTATAGGTTCTTTCCTCATTCCGGGAAGCCCATCGCTTCAATTTAGAACCGGAAGACATGATGTTACATTAACAGATGTCAGTAATGTAAATAACGATGCTCTTTCAAAAGCGGTAACTATCTTTACATCGACTGGAGTTCTTGTTACTCGTCAAAGAGATATCAGCTCTACTCGAATTCCGCCGCCAGAACCGATATGGCCATTGCCGCCGGGCCCGAACAGTGGCATCGGTAACGACGGCCCTGACGATCCACTGGCGCAATCATTTTTTGTATCGCAAGCTGAAAATCCTAATGGCATTTTCCTGACTAAAGTAGATGTTTTCTTTAATTCTAAAGAAGCTGATGGCGGACCTCCAGTTCAACTTCAGGTTAGAGAACTTGTTAATGGTACACCGAGTGGCGCGCCATTACCGGGTGCAGTAAAGTTCTTAAACGCGAGTCAAGTAAATATTCCGTCTAACTTGGCAGATATATCTACAGTGAGAGCAACTCCTACTACCTTTGAGTTTGAAGAGCCAGTATACCTTACGCCACAAAGAAGTTATGCAATTGTTCTTTTAGCTAATTCTGTAGCATATAAAGTTTACGTTGCGAAAACGTATGACTTTATAATTGGATCTACTGAGCAAAGAGTCACAAAACAACCTACTCTTGGAAGTCTATTCTTGTCGCAGAATAGTATTACATGGACACCCGATCAAGCACGTGATCTAATGTTTAATCTCTATAGAGCAAAATTCTCATCGTCTGGAGTTGCAGATTTTGATAATCTAGATACAGATCTTCAACTCTTGCCGAATAACCCTATTCTAACTGATAGTGGAAGCACAACTTTAAGAGTCTATCATCAAGGGCATGGATTTATTAAAAATGATTTTGTATCGATTAGAGGTTTAGACTCGGCAACTTCTTATGCCGGTATCTTAGGATCTTCTATCGTAGGATCTCGACAAATCGTAAATGTTGACTGGACGGGTTATACTGTTGCTGCAGATTCTTCTGCAACTGGGTCATTGCGTGTAGGCGGAAACGGTGTTATTGCTTCTCAGAATGCTATGTATGATGCATTTATTCCACAGGTACAAACACTAGTAATAGATGATACTTCAATATCTGCTTCAATTAAGAAGACTTCTGGATCATCATTTGCTAATGGAAGAAACACTGGAACTAGTGGAGCTTACTCGAAAGATGCTAGTTATTCAACAATTACATTGAATGATATTAACTATAATAGTGCACCAAAAATTATTGCAACGAAAACAAATCAAAATTCATCTTCTTTAAGCGGTGATAAGTCTATAGACTTAAGGCTGGATTTATCAACAACTGACACAAAAGTATCACCTATTGTTGATATGCAACGAGGATCAATATCAACATTTGAAAATATAATTGATAATCAAGATTCATCTTCTACAAGTTTAGCTAATATTCCACTATCGATTGTTTTAGAAACAAGTAGTACGGGTGGAACAAGCGCAGCAAAGCATATCACAAAGCCAGTAATTCTTGAAGAACCCGCAGTCGGATTAAAAATCATATTCGCTGCGAATAGACCTTCTGTTTCTAATTTCGAAGTATATTACAAAACAGCAACTTCAGATGAAAACTTAAATGATATTGGATATATCCAAGTTCTTGAAACATCAAACAATCCAGCTGATGAAAATACTTCAATATTCAGACAGTATGAATATTTAGCTGGTGGCCAAGGCGGCAATTTGAATTCATTTACACAATTCCAAGTAAAGATTGTGATGACTTCTTCAAATACTTCGAAGCCACCGAAAATCAAGGATTTAAGAACAATAGCGTTGGTAACATAATGAGTAAACATGTTAAAGTGAAAGGCAATCAGAATCTTGTTCGTGATAGAAAATCTGGAGCTATCCTAAATATAAATAGTAATGAAATGTCACAGGCAAGATCCAGAAAAAGCATTTGGCGTCAACAGCAAGAAGAATTGATAACTCTTAAGAGCGATGTTGCGTATATGAAAGACATGATGGAAAAGTTATTAGAGGAAAGAAAATAAATGGCAATACCACCAATTAATTTAACAGATCCATTTACCACTCTAGTGACTAGAACAAATGAGGTGATAACAGCAACGAATAATTCTGATTCATCTGTAGGTAGCGGCGGCCTTGCTAGTTTAACAACCGATGACAGATCGAGCTTAGTCGCGGCAATTAACGAAATAGTAGCTTTCACTTATGATTCTGATTTTGCTCGTAGTAGCAGTACACTGCGCACGACTATCTTTGGCTTAGTAGATTCTTCATATCTTAAAGAAGATCAAATCAACACTACATATCTTCAAAGCGAAATTGACGAAACGTATCTTCAATCACAAATTGATTCTACTTATCTTAAAGGCCAGATTGATTCCAATTATCTTAAGGCGCAAATTGATACCGAGTACCTGCAAAGCGAAATTGACGAAACGTATCTTCAATCACAAATTGATTCTACTTATCTTAAAGGGCAAATTGATTCAAACTATTTAAGAAGTGAAATTCTTGATTCTAGTTTTATTGCATCTATTCCAGGGTTGCCATCTTTTGGTCCCTTTGCATTAGAAGAATCAGATGGTGTTCTTTACTTTAGATATAATGGTGCTAATATAGCTTCTATGGATAGCACTGGAGCATTTATTTCTGCAAATAACATTACAGCATTCGGTACACCATAAATATGAGTCATCCATACATTCCCAATTCAAACGATGCAATTAGCCTTAGTAGTATAAACTCAGAATTAGGGCATAGGACCGACACCGAAATTAGTTTTGCAGATATTCAAGTTAAAAAAATAGCTGGTATTGACCCCGCTACATCACAAATGAGTTTTAGCGATCTTTATGGAAAAGCCGCGTACTGGAATAAAACCTTTACAAACCAAGCGAGCGGTGGTTATTCCTCGACCACTGATATGATAGTCTATGGGGATGAAACATTGAGTGATTACTATGTGGATGATGGTTACAATGGCTTCCTCTCCAGCGGTGGTGATGTGTACAGGACGTTGTATAAAACGTATTATTCAACAAGACATAGTACATCTGGATTTCCGAGTCGAGTTGTCAATTTGGATACACTATACGCGAATCTTGATGTAAAAGCTGTCACAGACGGCATTATATTGCGGCCGAGGGCCAGCTCATATGCTGATCCCCCAAGTACTGATATTCTCGTTGATAATTCTGAATTCGCCTATTATAGTTTTACTGGAAGTTATCGCGATAAGTTCACTGCATACAGCGGTGGGTCTGGCACGCGCACGTTCAGCGGAGGCATAGAGACAATTGAAGATTATATAGTAGTTAATGATATTAGTACATCTCCTAGCGTGATTCGAATTTGGAAAAATAACAACAGTGCTATTACCTCATATGCTACGATTAGCAACGTTACCGCGAGTGCACTGGTCACGCTATCTTGGGATAGTACAGATGGTCTTAGTATACTAACTTCTTTAACCGATACTTCTGCGCCCGATTCGGATGATTGGACTACAACTCATACAGTATATCAGGAATCTGCAGCCGGTTCAGGATCATTTTCTGCTTCAAGCGGGTTGGAGGTTTCATGGCTAAACAGCGCTAGCTTAAATTCGAATAATCTCTTTGTAAGAAACCCGACTTATAACTCTAATCAAGGGAGGGTTTCGGTATATGATCACGATGGGTCGCTCATAAAAGTATTAGATATAAGCGATGTTCCTTATGCATGGGATGGAGAAGATTTAGCACAAACGCAAGCTAATAGTGGTACAGGACCAGCATTCGGCAATAAGTTTGTTGCAAATAATAATTATATAATGATCTTTGCCAGCGGGCTTTATTTTCCTACTCAACCAGCTTTTGGCACAAGAACCACTAGTTACTCCAGTCCGAACTTAAATGATAATTTAAATTATGGTAGCTATGTTGTAAGGGGTTGCTGGTTTGTTTTTGATGCATCTGATTTAAGCTATGTTCAAACGTTACCACCACCATACTACGTTGACATGGCCGCAAACGAAAATACTGCTAGCAGTTACAACGCTAATGCCTATCCTGGTGACGATTATCATGAGAATACTACATGCCACCGCGGCTTGAGGTATCATGCGAGTCCGCAGACGGACACAGATATAGTAGATTATTGGACCACAAATCAAAAGGCGCGGGTTGCTCATGGGTCTTCTGGCGCAGCAAACGTATTTTACTTTACGCAGCCATACAGTTATAGTTTTAATGCTGGTTATGAGCATATCAAAGTATGGCATATCGACAATAATGCTTTATCTCGACCTACACCATACTAATTTTTAAAAATAAGACTAAAAAGGTACTTTATCATGGTTAGACCACTTGAATTTTTATCTGGCAACATTGAACAAATGTCAGACGCCGACTTAGATCGGCTACAATATTATCTAAGAGTTGCTGGAAGATATTTGAGATTTAATTTTTCCTCGACGCTATCTTGTATGAAATATTGCTCACCATTAACGGGACCTACAGTGGTCCCGTTTTTGATATAATATTCCATCCAATATTCTGGATTTGACATAAATTTGTTACATGAAATAAGAGAGCGTAATGCTCTCTTATGCGTATACGCAATAGTGTGTTTTCTTTGATTACTTCGATTCGAAAACTGTATAAATAGTATTGAAAGCTTTATCATATAAATAAAGAAAAATATATTTCAAGGTTATTCTATGGCACAGTACGAAGAAATTACAATTGATCAAGGTGCAGATGCAACAATCGAATTACACATGGTTGAGCAAAATGGCTCGGTAAAAGATCTATCAAATCATACTCTCACTGCTAAATTAAAGAAAACATACAATAGCGATAGTTCTGATACATTATCATTTGCGACGAGCTTTACGGATGTTCGTAATGGTATCGCTAGTATATCATTAACCAACTCTCAAACAGATTCTTTAAAAGCTGGTCGTTATGTTTACGATGTTGAACTCTCTTTTGTTGATAGCGATGGTGCAACAATTATTGAAAGAGTCCTTGAAGGTAAGATTACGCTAACTCCTTCAGTGACAAGGTAGATATTTAATGGCTATTAGAGTTTCAACTGGACAAACAACAATGATATCTGCGTTGTTTGCTAGAGGGCAAACCACTCAGATTAAAAAAATTGTTGTAGGCCGGCCTATATCATCGGCCGCCGTTTCAGCAATATCAATTGATACTCTAGTGGGAGTTAACACTTCGGAAAAAACTCAAGGCGCATTACTGGTTTATAATGCCACTACCAATAATTTTGAAACTGCTACTACTTTGAATGATATAAATCAAGTAGTAGACGGAGGAACTTACTAGTGGCTGCAATAATAAGAATTAAAAGGTCGATTAGTACTAGCGCTCCAAGTTCATTAAAGGCTGGCGAACTTGCGTATTCTTCTGGAACCGGTACTAATAATAACGGTGGAGATCGTTTATATTATGGTCAAGGTGACAGTGATGGAGCTGTTGATGCTACCTCTATAGTAGTAATCGGTGGCGAATATTTCGCGAATCTATTAGATCATACTCCCGGTACACTCACTTCTTCTTCAGCTATTATTGTTGATTCAGATCAAAAAATAGATCGACTATTAGTTAGTGACATCACAATTAATTCAAGTGGAATTGATTTAAGCAATGATAAGATTACTAATCTAGCTACTCCAACTGCAGATGCAGATGCAACTACAAAAGCTTATGTTGACACTCAAATAGGTGCTAATAGTGTAATCACAGTTAAAGCTGACAGTGGTTCTGATTTAGCTATTTCTTTACTCGACTCAAGCTTATCAATTGTAGGTGGTACAAATATTGGATCAATTTTAGGTGATTCAAACACTGTTACTATTAATTTGGACTCTAGCGTTTTTGATCTTGCTGCTTTAACTGCAGACTCGTCTTCTGTTACTAATATATCGGGTACTTCATTAAATTATTCTACAATCAATGCAACAACAGGTACTGTTAGCCAGCTATCATCTGATTCAGCTCATATCGGCGTGATCGATAACAACACGCTTAGAACGAATGCACTTGCTGCAGACTCTGGAACAGTAGCAACTTTAAATAGTACGGATTTAGTTAGTACTAATGTTACACGAACAAATACTACCGTATCTGCAGGTACATATGGATCTGCATCACTCGTACCAAGATTAACTGTTGATGCTTCAGGATTTGTTGATAGTATCGGCACAGTAGCCGTAGCTGGAGTAACTTCAACTTCATATGATTCTGCGACCGGTGTATTTACTATTAATACTGCTGATGGTGGAGTATTTACTACTACCATCCATGACTCAGATGATAGAATTTCCGAGATAAGAACTGCTATTAGCGCTGCAGGAGATTTATCGTATAATTCATCTACCGGTGTATTTAGTTTTGATGTAGAGCAGGTTTACACAAAAGCAAACTTCGACTCAGACTTTAATACCGCAATTGATGAAGCACTTCTTGGTGGAGTAGGACTTGCGTATGATGCTGCAACAAATACGTTATCAATTGACAGTGCAGAATTAGAAAATTACTTTAAATCAGATATACGTGGATATCTTGCTTCTAGCACAGGACTTACTTATGATTCCGCGGCAGGTTCATATTCAATAACAAACACTGGAGTAACTGCTGGGACTTATGGATCAGCATCTTTAGTACCGATATTAACGATAAATGCTCAAGGACAAATAGATTCGGCTGGCACTTTATCAGTTGCTGGAGTTACAGGATTTGCCTGGGATTCATCAACTTCTCAAGCAACTATTACAACTGCAGACGGTGGTTCATTCCCTGCAACCATTAATGGTTTTGGTGATGATCAAAGATTGTACTTTGGCGATGATAATGAAGCATCGATAAGACATACTGCTGATGGTAAAACTATATTTGAAATGGCTGCTTCTGAAATTGATTTAGATGGTGCTGGTCATTTATTAATAAAAAATAGTGTTGGTGGTGCTAAAATTGCAGAATTTACTCCTTTCGCTGGAGTTGATCTATATCATGGAAGTGTCAAGAAATTCGCAACAACTGATTCTGGTATTGCTGTAGGAGGAAATATACTACCTCTAGCAGATTCTACGTATGATCTTGGTTCTCCAACTCGACGCTTTAAAGATCTCTACCTAAGCGGAAACTCTTTGGTTTTCGGTGGAATCGTGATGACTGACAGCAATGGGCA
>Ga0222719_10000230_pt1 | contig 56334 bp, 80 predicted proteins | sample C33_34DmetaG_FD_165039 | JGI IMG/M metagenome (GOLD analysis project Ga0222719, IMG submission 165039) | Estuarine water microbial communities from San Francisco Bay, California, United States - C33_34D | ecosystem: Environmental > Aquatic > Marine > Unclassified | place: USA: California...
CCTGTCTTGACCGCAGCACGGACTAGGTCCGTTTGTCTGCACAAGAACGCAGGAATCTGTAACACATCAATGATGTCATTGTAGTAGGCTCCTATCTTAAGAACCTCGTTTACATTATGAACATCAGTAATAATTTTTACGCCAGTCTGTTTTTTAAGTTCCGCAAAATCTTCTACAGTTTTACTGAGTCCTTGTCCTCGTATACCCTTTAGATTTGAACGGTTGGCTTTGTCATAACTGGCCTTGAAAATATAGTCTACCTTGTATTTCTTGCAGACGCGACTGCATTCCTTTGCAATCTCTAAACTGTCTGCTAGATTTTCGTGTTGGCAAGGTCCTGCTATAATTCTCATGAATTTACTCCCCCGGGCGGAGTTAGATCAGGAGTAATACAATGTAGTGCAACATACCCCGGATGGAAGTTATTTGCCGCGGCAATGCCTTGATCACAATTTTCAAATTCACCTACCACAATGGGATTGCCATTGTAGGCTGAGATCATCCACACATATACTATAAATGATTTCATTTCTTTTCCTGTTTATATTGATTGGCAAGTTTGCAAGGACTCCAACTGCAAAGTGGATCGAATTTCTTTTTACAAATTATACATGTCATGTGTGTCTCCTTCCGTCAAACACACATACAAAGTATAATTCTTCGTTACCAGCATGAACACGATGGAATACACCATCCTCAATTAACACAGTGTCGCCTGCTTCAACATTATGTGTCACATCATCAAGTTCCATAGTGCCACTGCCTTCCAAGAACATATAAACTTCTTCCTGTCCTTCATGCTTATGTCCGCTTGTGCTTTTGCGTGGATTTAATCTTGTTGAACTAACAACTAAATTTTTTAGTGTTGTGTTATCCTTTACAATATAGCGATCGTCATTCTTAACAACAACACCTTCTATACTAGAACTTTTAAACTTCATGTCTACCCCTCATAAATTGCCGAGTTGGCTCCATGCTCTGCACATTCAACTTTTACACAATAGCAACGATTATCTGTTGCTTCTCTAATAAGTTTGTCAGCAAAGTTAAATGCGTGTTCTGCAAACTTCTCTGCTCCAACACCATCAAACTCTCTTACTTCACATAAGTCTTTATCTTGTAAATCATAAAAGTCTTGTTTGTGTGGATCATTTATATCAACACAAGTTTTGTGATCGAAACTGTCTTCTAACCACGCCTTCAAAGGTTTTAGTCCTCCAAAGTCCACTGCCCAGTTTTTGTTGTCTAGTTCATCACATCCAAATGTGAATGTAAATGCTAGACTGTAACCATGTAACAGATGACAGTGTGAGTGATCTGCGTTAGGTTGACGGAATACTGCCGATAAGCCAATGTTGTGTCCGTAGTGTTTAGTGCTGTAATGTTTTCCCATTATTATCTCCTTGCTTTAATAATGGCGGCAGAATTAGAAGGGTTGACGCCAAGACCTGTGTTAAACATAAACTTAATTATACGATCTATTTAGGCAATAGTCAAGTTCTTGGTTGCCAAAACTTCAAACGATACATTCTGATGTTTCCACTGTCTTGGCATTTCCCATTTTGAATCATTGAATATAATAAAATTTTTTTCAGGATAGTGCTGGAATATTTTCCCTATCTGGTAAATCCAATATGAAGGATCGACTGATTTTGATTTTTTATCGCTATAATTTTTTGTTCCCTTATAAACATTATTAACCATTTCGTTTTTTGAGTATAAGTCAAACCCTAATAATAGAACAGTTTCTACGTTTTCTAATGCTGCCGCTACCAAAACAGCATAAGGGCCACTACCCCAATGTATTGGATTATCAGCCTTGGTGTTTCCTTTATAGGGAAGATCAGGAACTTGATGTATTCTTTTATCTTTTTTTATTTTTCGAAAGTAGTTAAACCAATCTGGACGAACATATATTTTTGTGTTCGTTGTGTTCTTGCCTAAGATTGCTTCTTCGCCCATCCTGCGATCGCAGCATACAAGGTGTTCAGTTATAGTTTCTCTATGTAGGGCATTGCATCCTACTAAAATATGATCTTGGGAAAAAGATTGTATATCGATACCTAGTCTGCTTTCGCCATTGCCTGCAACTAGAGCGATCATGGATTTACCTTATTTCGCCAAATGCATTCCACATTCCAGGATTGCCTGCTTTGACACACACCCAACCTACATAACTTCCTGGTCTCGGATCACTGTTCCAAACAATGTCTCCTGGTGTAAAAGTTCCTCCTGAAGGTGGTTCGCTCCCCTTCATATGAATATTATCATTGTATTTGATTGCTCCATTGACATGTAGTTTTGCTCTATTGTCAATTGAGTTTACATCAACACCAAGGCTTCCTAATACATTAACTTTAATTTCACCTTGATTCCTATTACCTAAAACGATGTTACCGTCAGCACCAATACTAATTCTTGTTGTATTATCTGTAACAATACTTAAATCAGTGCTATTAAATGTTCCTATACTACCCTTTGTATAGTCTTGAGATCCAAATACTAGTTCAGTCCCTTCGTCAACAATTGATAATGCAGCATTAGGTTCATCAGTCCCTATACCTAATCTATCTGAATTTGCATCAAAGATAATGTAGTTGTTGATAGACACGCTACCATCAACAATTAATCCTTGTAATCTTCCTACTTCCCTAAGATTACTTTTTGTTATTTCTTTCCCTAATTCAGTGCCTGACAAAACAGTTTGTTCATTAATTTTATATGATTTATCTTTTGAAAGATCTATGTTTTCTGAACTAAAAAGATTTTGTGTTGGTTCTTGGAAAACAAATTGTTTTGTATAGTCTTTACCTGCCCAAAGCATTCCCTTTCCTGTAATCGGGTGATGGAATTTAATGTGAGGAATATTGTCTAGATTAGGTTCCTGTTGTGCTAGATCAGCAATTGCTGTTGCCAGTGCTTCTAATTTTTCTTGTTTTGTCTTTTCACTCATTATTGATTCCCAATCTTACCAAACGGTTCCCAACTTCCTGGTCCGCCTGATTTTGTGCATATCCAACCAACGTATGATCCAATAGCCGGTTCATTGTTCCAAAAAATATCTCCTCTATTGTATTCTCCGTCAGAAGGAGCATTATTACCGTATCTCTGTAGTTTACCATTGAACTTTACAGCACCATTAACATGTAGATCAACATCAGGATCTGGAGTGTTTACTTTAATCGCCATCTTGCCATGAACTGATACCTGGACTGGGGCACTATTTCTATTACCTAATAGAATGTTTCCGTTTGTTCCTACATTAATTCTGGCGACATTATCTGTCATTAGATCTAGTTCATGAGAACCAAATGTTCCAATTGCACCACGTGTAAAGTCTTTTGTTCCTACAACAATTTCAACACCATCTTCGGCAATACTGAGAGCTGCATTTGGTTCTTCAGTTCCTATTCCAAATCTATCAGTGTTAGCATCAAACACAAAGTAATTATTAATTACTGTTTGTCCGTCAACTATCAGACCTTTTAATCTTCCGACTTCTCTTAAATTACTTTTTGTAACAGATTCTCCTAGGGAATCTTGATCAATAATTTTTATATCGTTTATAGAATACTGTTTTCCTTTAGCAATGTCGATATTTTCAGAACTAAAAATTTTATTTGATTGATAAACAAACTGTCTTGTATAATCCGAACCTGCCCAAAAGAATCCCTTACCGTCAATGCTATCTTGATACTTAATGGAATTATTCTGTGTAATATTAATATCTGCACTTAGACTTTCAACTTCCAGAATTTTAATTCTAGCAGTTCCTTCTACATTAATATCTCCTTTAATATTAACATCAGAAACTATCTGTTCAACATTGAGATTTTCAACTGTAATTGCGTTATCAGTTACTTTTAACTTTGGTGACGTAGCAGTGTCAACTATTCCTGCGCTACTAAAATTAGTAATCTTACCACCATTAATATGGTTACCTGACAGTGATCTATCAGGTATCTGTGCCACTAATTCGAGTATATTAATTGGCGGTGGTTCTTGGCCCTTTAAGGCGTCTCCTAGTGCTGCTAATGCTTGATCTATATTGTTTCTGTTCATGACATTGTATTTATTCGAAACAATGCCAATGCTAATAAACCGCTAGTAGAACTGTCTCCGGGTTAATTCTGCCGTTCATTTTGACTGGTGTAGTGGTGAGTTTGCTAAGCCAATTTTCAAACTTCTTGCGTGTGTTTAGAGTCTTAACTTCTTGTAGTTGATCCATTGGTTTGCGCAATGTGTAGGAAACGCTGGTTTCGTCATTAAATTTTTCCAGGGTGGTCCCTTTAACGTATAACCCGCTACCCTCTCTGCCCACTCCTGTAGGATCTTCCATGCTTGTGTAGTAGATTCCTAACTTTCTAGTTTTTGCATTAAACACTACCAAGCAGTTTGCTCCGATAATCTTTTCCGGAGGTATGCTGGATACGGCATATTTCTCATCGGAAATTTTGTATTTTAACTTCTTGATCACTTGCTCTGGTGATTTCTTACTTAATTTTCTTGGTTTACGAGTCGCCTTGCTCTCAGCAATTATGGCATCACAAGCAGCAACAATGGATATTACAAAGTCATGCAGTTTCTTAATCTGCTTCTTGTCCATGTGTGCATAGCCTTCCTTCAACTGCTGTGCATAATCCTTTTCCTCTTCCGACATCTTTGCAGTGCTGGGAGGGTTCAGCAGTTCTTTGTATTCGTCAAGCAGTGGAAGATAGTCACCAGTTACCAGCCTAGCATGCGGTTGTTTGCACCCCATTGCCCTTAATTTCTTGCTAATTTCCACGCCCTTGAAGTCGGCAATCTTGCCTTCCGTAAAGTCATCAAAGGCCTGTTCGATGAATTCGCTCATGATGTTGGACTGCTCACGCATACGCTGTTGTATAGTAGGAACGTATTTTTCCAATACCTTGGCCTTTTCTTCCTCTTCTTTCTTTTCTTCTATGACCTTCTCGCCACGGTTAAGTGCTTCTTCAATGCGCTTCTTGATAAATTCGCTTGCAGGTTTTACATTACCCATGGTGCCAGGAAGCGTCTGCCAATGTTCATCATGCTTGGGATTAAAGTCAGGCATGCCCGCATTCAGCATGTTACATAGTATTGCCGCCGTAGAACTAATTGTATAGGAAGGAGCAGCCTTGCATTTGGAAATGTCTTCCTTGCTGTAGCCGTTATTTTCCATCCATGCCCAAACAGCAGGCATTAGATCAGCAGCCTGGTAGTTGTCATAATACCAGCGATGGGTTCCTTGCCTAAAACGTGCATACTCATCTCCAGACCAAGTTTCCCAACCAGTCCATTCAGGTGCCTTGAGTTTCGCTCCACGTCGTGTTTGAGGTGTTGCTCTTGCTTTTTTTCTAGCCGCCAATTTAGTTTGCTCCTTCAACAAAATTAAAGTATATGATGATATATATCATTTGTCAAGCAAAATTACTTTTTTCCGAGCAATTTTAAATTCAAAACAAAATTTTCAACTAAAAGTTTTACAATAATTGCCTTGTCAGCCATAGGGTCGTTGCCCATTTCCAACACGGTTGCGGCAAACATTCTGTATGCTTCTTCCTCTGAAATGTTTAGTTCGCCCCAATCAATAGGGTCAGCAATCTCCGCTTCCATAGCAATTGAAACTAAATCTTCTATTAGTTGATTGTGTGGTTTTAAAAAGTCACTCATCGCTCAATCCCATAAATTTTCATAATATTTTCCGAATAGACGGAAGCCGTTTGAAATACGATCTTGTTCAGCATCCATTGCTTCCTGTTCTGTCTTAAAATCAAAACGCATCCACACATCATCCTTGTTTGCCTTGCAATCAAATGCGTATATCATTTCATCAAGCACCCAATCCCAACGCTCAAAAAACTTAGGATCAGTGGAACCATCCTTTTCGTAATTTAAAATATCCTTCTTGGAAGGGCGCAGTTCTTTTGGAACATCCACAACGGCTACCCAAGGAGCACCGTGCTTTTCTTTTTTAAGTTGAACGAGCATGGGCAGAATGATGGGTGCAAGGGTATGATCCATGCTCCAAGTATCCCAACGATCAATGCGCACCTTTATCTGTTGTGTTCTGCGATCAAACCAAATCCAGTTGAACACATTATAAAAGTCCTGCACACGATCCTCCAGCCATTCAAGACTGCGTTCGAATCGTGTTTGTTCTGTGGGCCAGTCTACATAGCCATACTTCTTGTCCATATAACGAGTATGGAATCGAGACATAAGTCTGTTAGGATAATTTGAAATTTTAATCTTCATTGTATTCCACCACCTGCACGTTTTCTTCCTTTCCTGGAACTGCGAATGTTTTTGCTATTGTCACTGCATCTTCTAATTCTTCAAACAGCAAGGGTTTGAGATTCCAATCACACTTGCCCGTATCTTCGGTTACAAAGATCCAATCATCCTCGCCATCGAGGCATACCATAATAGCATACACTAAGCACCATCCTCATATGACCATTCTTCAATGGCTTCAAAACTTTCTGTAGGATCCATCATGTCATACTTGCGGGGATAGTGTTTCAACAGACTACTTGCCTGCTTGCGAACAGCACTGGGCACCCGCGGATACTTCTTGGGATCTCGCAAGTCCATTAGGAATCGTTCCACGTTCAATACTGCATTTGTTCTTTCAATTGGTAGTGTCATATTCCTTCTCTACGTCTTCCAAAAAATATTTGATGTATTCAAGGGCTTCTTCAGCCTCCGCTTCTGTGATGCTCTCGTAGTTCTCAAGGACGGTTTCAGCCGTCCATTTCTTAAGTTCATTATACGTCCAATCCTTCGTGTTGTCAATACTCAACCACAGAGAAAGAACTTCATCTTCCTTTGTGGTGGCATCGCTCACACTCCAGAACGAATACCAAGTGCTGTTACTCCAACGGCTATAACTCATTAGAAGTCATCCTTTAGGACACGTTGCTTTTGTGATAAGCCCGAAATGATCTGATACTGCTCCCAGGCCTTCTGTGCGGCAGGAGTGCGCTCATTTGGAGGAACAGAACAATCCAACCAGTAGTAAGGCATACGTGGAGGGTGGTATCCTTTAAACTGCCTTGGTTGATGCAGTTTGCCGTTATCGTATAATTGAATAGCAACATTGCGGTAGATTTCTTCAGGGTTGGTTACACCCGTGTCATCCTCTGCGTCCGCCCATTCTGCTTCACTCAAACCACCGTAACGATAGCCATCCCAGATGTTTTCCCAATGCTCATCATTATGTGGATCGAAATCCGTGCGGGCAATGATTACTAGGATTTCACTAAAATCCACGCGACCTTCAACGAGGTCACGAAGGCACCTGCTGAATGACAAACCTACTTTCATTTTAGCCTCCTTAGACTAAGTCTTCTGCTAGTGGGAATATATCCGCTATAACTTTCGCACAGGCATGTGCGATTTCCATGTGTTCTTTCTGTGTTCCGTTTGCGCCACGCAATTCAATGTAGTGAATCCACGAACGCAGAGTTCCGTTCATGTATAGTCGTGTCTTGGTGTTGCCTTCGGGCAATACTGCACGTGCCTGTTCCTTGGCAATGCCATTGTCAATTGCCCATTCGTATGCCTTTTTGGCAGCATCAATAACATCACGCTGTTGGTTCTCCCATTGTGCGTGTAATTGTAGGTCATCAGTTTCGATTGAATTCTGGCGATTCTTTTCGTCCTGCAGCCTTGCATCACGGATAACAAACTGATCTCCGAACTCCGCAGGATCAGCATAGCGTTGGCTAAACTCCTGGAATGAGAACGAACGATGTCGCACGATCTGGTGTGCAATGTCGCGGGTAGTATTGATCTCCAAGCAGGCACTGACCATTTCTAGTGGGCTCCAGTGTGCGTGTTTGATTAGATACTTGATCAGTTTCTCTGACGTTTCCGAATTCATTTGATTGCTGGGATTGCTTACCCTTGCGCAGTAGGCAATTAGGTCCTGGCAGTTATCCAGTTCCAACTCCTTGGGTGCATGTGAATGCGAAATAAGTTTTACATTAGTAGTCATCGTCTTTTATTCCTTTCAATAGTCTAACTCTGTGTTCCAGCCAACCAATGGCTGTATGTATATGACCAGTGTCATGTGGTTGTAATTGACCCTTCGCATATTTGATTTCGTCTTCGAGAACACCAATTCTCATGATGTCTCGGAATAACTTGTTCTTGTCCTTAGAATAATGGGCCTTTGATTTCGTCCTCGTCATCTAATTCGCATAACCTTTCCAAATGCTTGTAATGCTCGTATGCTTTTTGTAGTGCTTTAAATTTTTCTAGTTTCTTGGGATCCGGTTGTAGGATTGCCATTCGCTTTTCCATGGTGTCCATGAACGTCTTTAGGCTCCTATCACCAATCTTGATATCACCGTCTGCGGGAACACTGATGTCACTGCCCCATGAACCGTAGTCTGGATCTGAGATACTGGAAGTGTCTATTGTAAATGTTCCTGAATTAATATCAAGTCCGTAGTCGTCATCACCCACGGTGACGGTGCTTGTAGTTGCAGCACCGCCACTATAGGTATAACTTGGATCAAGCGTTATTGTGTAAGGCTTGTCGTCATCCATTTAGCCACCCATCTTCTCTGCTTTGCGTGAGTTCTTGGTGTCCGTGATTTCCTTACGTCTTTCCTTGATAGCCTTGGTCATTTCCTGGAGTGCCTTTCTAGCACGGGTTCCAGCGGCGCCATTGCCTGCTTCAAATTTCTCATCTTCTGCTAGGAATGCTTCCATTGCAGATTTGATTGCTTCTGTATTTGACATTATGTTTTCTCCATTATTAATGTCGTGTATTTAAACACAACACTATTATATAAGCCTTAAACGCGGTTGTCAAGAGCAAGAGTGGTTAAATATGTATATAATGAACGATTTTACTCTTATACCTTTCCAAAATATAGTAAAGTTTGGACAGAGGACAATGATGGATCAACCACTATTTAATGTTAGTTGGATCCTAGGAAGGTTCTGTAACTACAAGTGTTCCTACTGTTGGCCATATGCAAATACCGATCAACCAGATCACCAGGACTTGGAAGTTTATAAAAATACGATAGATGAAATCAAGCGGCAGGCAAGAGAGAATGGATTCACGGAATTCCATTTTAGTTTTAGTGGAGGCGAGCCTACTGCCTACAAGGACTTTGGTCCGCTCATAGAGCATTATTGTAGTGATACAACAGCACCTTACCAAAGCATACACCTGACCACTAATCTATCTCCGGGTAGCAAGTGGTGGAGCAAATGGTTGGAAACAACCGAAACACTACAGCGCAGAAGCATAACAGCGAGCTATCATGCGGAGTTTGCACAGGAACAGGCATTTGGAGACAAGTGTTTGCAACTAATGAATGCTGGAGTCTTTGTTACGATCAATCAGGTAATGGTTCCCGAACAGTTTGATGAACTGTATGATCGCTGTGCAAGATTTTCAGAGAGAGGTATTAATGTAACGCTAAAACCACAGAGCGATCCAACGGCAAGTTTTGTTGTGGATGGATATACCGAGGATCAGATTGATAAGATGCAAACTAACTTTCCACAGAACAATCAGGGCCAACCTCTCATGCAGATGTATTTTGAGGATGCCAAGGGTAACAATTACGGAATGGATCAGGCGGAAAGAATGAATGCTTTTGGTTTTAATAAATTTAAGAATTGGGGTTGCAATTCTGGATATCAAAGTGTTATAATAAGAGGCATCGAGGTCAAGAGAGCATACAGTTGTTCTGATGAACCTCTTGGCGATATACACAATGGTTTTAGATTATTTGATAAGCCAAAAAAGTGCATAACGGAAACTTGTGTTAGCAGTGCTGATAGCAAGATACCAAAATATTATAAGGAAATTAAAAATGGAAATGATTAAAGATAACAACACTAGAACATTAGTTAAGACAATAAGTTATAGATTTTTTGTAATGATTAGTATGGTGGCGGTAGGATTGGCATTTGCCAAGGACGCAGAATGGATAACCAAGTTTGTTGTAATGAGCTGGACCGTGGGGTTCATTAGTTTCATCATACACGAAAAATTGTGGAACCTATCACAGGTATGGAAGGAAAACGGATATGATAGAAAGATTCGCAGCATTGCCAAAACTATAACTTGGAGATTATACAGTTTGGTTGCAGTCTTCCTCATTGCTAAATTCCTTGGTGGAAGCGGTAATGCGGAAGCAGTCAGTTATACCATCGTGAGCAACCTTGTTTTTGTGATTGTGCATTACACACACGAAAGAGTATGGAACATGTTTAATTGGGGCAAGGTTACAAAAACTGCATAGATGAAGATAGACATTGAAGATATTAAATTCTGGATGGATGCTGTCCGCAACAGCAAGGACAGGGACAGGACTCTGGAAAGTTTCTGGGGAGGCCAATTACTAAGCAAAAAATGGCTCATAGAACAGATTGAAAAACAGACCAAGAGCATAGTAAATGCAGAAGTAGTAATCTTTGGAGGATGGTATGGAGTTTTATCAACCATGCTGTTCAATAGTGATCTTGGCATTGGCAAAATTGTCAGCGTTGATGTTGATCCATCATGCAAGGATATTGCAATCATGATGAACAAGAAATACGAAATGCAGGGAATGTTCAGAGCAGTAACCCAGAATATGACGGACTACAGTTATGAGAACACGCCCTACATGGTTATCAATACCAGTTGTGAACACATAAGCGATAGTGACTACACAAAATGGTTGAATGCAGTTCCCAACGGTTCCATGGTGGTATTACAGAGCAATGACTATGACGAGTTGGATGAACACGTAAATTGTGTTAACAATCTTGAACAGTTTAAAAACACCTGTGGATTATCAACTATATACTTTGCAGGAGAACTTGCATTACCAAAATACAAAAGGTTCATGATAATAGGAAACAAATAGATGGATGGCTCAGCAATAACACGTTATGGAAACAAGATAGAACTTGATGTTACCACTGATGTAACTAGATTAATGGAGTGGATTAACACATTCAATTGGGTCAAATACAATCCACGCAAGGACGTTGATAGATGGGGACTCAGTGTTACTAGCCTAGACGGCGGCCTGAGTGGAGTTCCTGATCTCGACAGCCTATTAGAATACAACAAGGAAAATGGAACAGCATATACTGAAAAGGACTTTGACAAGCCTACTGCTGTTCTTAATGATCAAATATCAAATTTGCTTGCTCCATGGAGTGGACATTATTATAGGACACACTTTCTTAAGTTTGGTCCTGGCGGTTTCTTTCCACCACACAGAGATTGGAACGGACCGTATAAAAATCCAGACAGTTTTAGATTAATCATGCCATTACAAAATGTTAATCCTCCCTACTTTAACTTTGTGATGGAGGACAAATTATTACACTGGGACATAGGAAGAATGTATTTCATTGATACACAGAAAATGCACTATCTATTCAATGCCGGATTCAAGGATAGTTATTGGTTAGTTGTGAATGTTGCACTAAATGAAACTACAGTAAGGGAAACACTGGAAAGGTTAAATCAAAAATAATGTATTCCATTGATAACATAAGATCAATTCATCTAGAGGTAACTTCCAAGTGCCAAGCAAGATGCCCAATGTGTCCTAGGAGAGTGCATGGCGGCCCGTTGCTTGATGGCTTATATCTTGAAGAAATAGATCTAGAAACATTTGTAAATTGGTTTCCAATATCTTTCGTTAGGCAATTGGAACATCTTAACATGTGTGGTAACCTAGGAGATCCCATTGTTGCAAAAAACACATTAGAAATTTTTAGATACCTCAGACTAACCAATCCTGAAATGGCCCTGCAGATGCATACGAATGGAAGTGGCAGGAATGCGGGGTGGTGGCAGGATCTTGCCTCACTAAATGTAAAGGTAGTGTTTGGTATTGACGGGTTGGAAGATACGCATGCTTTGTATAGAATAAACACAGACTGGAACAAAATTATTAATAACGCTAAAACTTTTATAGCAGCAGGCGGAGATGCACGTTGGGATATGTTAGTATTCAAGCACAACGAACATCAAGTAGAAGCGTGCGAGAAGATCAGCATGGACCTTGGCTTTAGAGGGTTTAGCGTAAAGCATACCACAAGATTCAAGAATGGAAAGTTTGATGTGGTTGATGATGATTACAAACTAACACACACCTTATATCCATCACAGAAAAGCATGGACATGATTGCACCTGCCAAGGAAGCACAGCAGGAAATTCTGCCAACTATAACTTGCAAGGCAAAAACTGATTCACAAATTTATATTGCAGCCAATGGAACTGTTGCACCATGCTGTTGGTTGGATCTAAATTGGGTGCCACAGCATTCAGACAGCAGAATAGATTATATGATTAACATCAATGAATATCCTAATCTAAATGACAAAACACTGGAAGAAATATTTGATTCAGGATATTTCAACAGAATACAATCAACATGGACAACGTGTGGTCTAAAGGAATGCTCCAAGCAGTGTGGATCATTTGATAAATTGAACATGCAGTTTGAAAGGAAGGAACATGCCACGCAGTAAAACATTTTGTCCTTTACCATGGATACATTTAGCAACACGACCCAACGGTGATGTGAGAGTTTGCTGCACGGCAAATGCAAGTGGTGCTGATGTAGATGATAAGACTGCGGGGTTGGTCAAAAAGGACGGCATCGCAATGAACATGAGAGATCATACTATTGATGAAGTATGGAACAGCGAACACATGAGAATGACCAGACTGAAAATGCTCAATGACGAAATACCCAACAGTTGCAGAAAGTGTTTTGCTGAGGAAGAAAGAGGAATCATTAGTAAGAGGCAGTGGGAAACGAAAGTGTGGGACAAAAGGCTTGATATTGATGATATCGTTTCAAAAACAACTGAAGAAGGATCAATACCGACAAACATACCCTACTTTGATCTAAGGTTAGGCAACACCTGCCAACTAAAATGCGTGATGTGTTCTCCGCACGATTCATCAAGTTGGATTAGTGAATGGAAATTGAACACGCAAAAATACAAGAACAAGGAACTGATTGCTGATCAGAGTTGGGATAACAATTTTGATTACACGTGGTATAAGAAGGGTTCGTTCCTGGATTCAATGAAATCACAGGCACACAACATAAAAGAATTATACTTTGCAGGTGGAGAGCCTCTGCTCATAAAGGAACACTATGCAATACTTGAATACATGGTTGCGGAAGGACATGCAAAAAACTGCTGCCTGAGATATAATTCAAATGGGTTGGAACTGCCAGATAAACTATTTGAACTGTGGAATCATTTCAATGAAATTACATTTAACTTTAGCATTGATGCTCTTGGTGACAAGAACGAATACATTAGATATCCAAGCAAGTGGAAGGACATAGAAAAGAATCTTGAACTGCTTGATAAATGTGATAGCAACATAATCGTAAATATTGCGGCCGCGGTCCAACTACTTAACGTGGCATATCTGGACGAACTTGCAACGTGGAAGAAGGAAAAGAACTTTAACAAGATTAACCTAATGCCCTTTGGTGGAGGGTTGATAGGAACGCATCTTGTGTATCTACCAAACTATCTAAACGTAAGGGTTTTGCCTAAGGAACTAAAACAGTTTGCCAAGGAAAGAATTGAATCATTCATTGACAGGCAGAAGTTTGATACTGCTTGGTTGCAGCATCCAATGGGTGCAAGGCGCTGGCAGGGGCTGGTAGAATACATGATGGCTGAGGATTGGTCAGACAAGTTACCCCAATTGCAGGACTATCTGCGTGTGATAGATGAACAGCGTGGAATGGACTTTAGAAAGATATTTCCAGAACTGGGAGAACACATATAATGTTTGAAAACAAGCAGATAACAATTAGCGAAGAAACTGTAAGAAATTGGTTTGGAACATACGTAGGACAATCCCATACTGTGAATAATAAAACAATCGTGCCAGGATTATGCTTATGGAGCCATGCACACACAGACAACGGTCTTGTAGCAGCAAACATAGATATAAGATTTAGCAAGCCTGTTTATGCAGGCGAAACTGTTGATATAGAATATAATCAACTAACAGATAATACTAGATATTGTAAAACTGAAATAAGAATGACGGTGGGCAATGAACTGAGACAACAGGCAATACTAAAATGTATGCCCTTGGATGGAGATAAATGATGAAGTATTGGCGTGAATTAGATTTACCAACGATACCTAATAATTTATTATTAACCGATGTTGAGGATATCCTACAGATAGATAATAACTTTTCTACACACGGAAAAGAAGGATACACACTTCATAATGCCCCAACGGAACTAGCACAACACATTCAATCATTTTTTGACAGGCCTGTAAAGGTAAGATACCAGGTGATTACCAGCGTGCCATTGCATACCGACCTAAACAGATCTACCTGTTTCAATTATCTAATAAACAGTGGAGGTCCTAGTGTCAGGACACAGTGGTGGAGCATGGAAGATGATCAGCCTAAGGAAATGTTGGATGAAATTATTTTCCCAGAAAATAGATGGTTTGAATTAAATGTATCAATTCCCCATGTAGTAAAGGATATAAAGGAAAACAGAGTTGCTGTGACAGTGTATTATGCATAAACTAGAATACGAAAATATGGATAAGAAAGATTGGTTCCTTGTTAGTTGGACTCTCAGTAACAAGTGTAACTATCGCTGTTCCTATTGTCCTGACATCCTGCACGATGGTAGCACTGGACATGCTGACTGGGGGCAGGTCAAATCATTCATAGAAAATTTTGAAGTTCCAGGCAAACAGATCTGTTATAGAATATCAGGTGGAGAACCCACATACTGGAAACACTTTAAGGACATGGCAAGATTGGTAAGTGAAAAAGGACACAAGTTCAGTTTCCTAACCAATGCCAGCCGTGATCCTCAATACTTTGAACAAATTAGAGATTACACGGACGGAATGATGATATCCTATCATCCTGGGTATGCAAGTGTCATAGATATAGTTGCAGTATGCAGAGCATTTTCAAAGCCAGTAATCCTTAACCTTATGATGGTGCCTGAAGCATTTGATGACATGAAGGTGGTGGCTGAAAAAATTTATGAATATACTGATAACGTTTCAGTTCATCCAAAGGTAATACTTGATAAGACCAGTGGTGACTTTGTAAGCAATAATGTGTTGGACTATACAGAAGAACAAAAACAATTCATAGACAATTGGCCATACTATAGAGATGTAGAGTTTTATGATCTGCACAGAGGAGACATGCTACTGGACGGTCAATCCATCACTGCTAACGATCTAATACTTAACGGAAAGAACAAATTCGTTGACTGGAAGTGTTGGGCAGGCATGGATGGTATTAACATAGACATGTGGGGAGACGTTTATAGGGCGGATTGCCAATTTGGTGGAAAGATAGGAAGCATCAAGGAAGGTTACATAGACTTGCCTAGCAGTCCCATAGTGTGCAAGAAGAACACGTGCAGTTGCCTAAGCGATTTATACATAAGGAAGGAACAATGAGAATACTTGTAACAGGTAATCCTAACTATGAAGGTTTATGCAAGGGCATATACGAAGCATACAACCATAACTTCGTTGAGTTCATAGGACGCTGGAATGGCTGGAACATGAATGATAGCAATGCAATAGCAGACAAGGCAGCAGACTATGATGTATTTGTTAACAGCCAATATGGTCCTGACGGACAACAGTTGGATATACTAAATGCTGTATATGATAAGTTTGATACAGGACACATCATAAACATCAGCAGCACCAGTGCCTATTGGAATAACGGGCCTGATGAATATCTCAAAAATAAAAAAGCACTTGAATTTAGAAGCAAGGAATTGTCACAAATATCCTGTTGGGGCAAAACTGACATTAGGGTAAGTTGCATATCATTTGGACAGTTGCAATCAGAAACACAAAAGAAAAGAGACAGCAAGAACAAAATAAGTTTGCTCGAAGCAGGAAGATTAGTTAAGTGGATAATAGACAGTCCAAGATCAATGAACCTGCACTATCTTGCTGTTGATCCTATTCAAACAGAGTCCTAAGTTCAGGACAGTAGTCTAGCACACTAGTGTTTCTTATTTCATCCAATCTTTTTGTATAATTTACAAAATTTTCAAGCATATCACTATCATTATTTGTATAATTTACATTAGGCAGACGAAAGTCTATTGTGTCAAGTATCTCGTTAGGCAAGACTCTTGGATTTAAGTAAGGTGGTGCAGCAACAACATTATTAAAATAGATGCTCCAATTATCTTTCTTTGCACCATCATACCATGCCTGTATCTTATCAAGATGTGCTATGTTGTAGGCCATTACGGTTACGGCAATTATTATTCTATCAAAGTCGTATTGTTTTAGATTTTCATTCAGTTGTGCAAACGTAAAGTTATTACCACCACGTATGTATTCATACAGTCCGTCAGTGCCTTCCACGCTCACGGTCCACTTGGTGTGTCCATACTGTTTGGCAAGTTCGTGAACTTCCTCATCCACTATGGTTCCGTTGGTAGTCCAGTCAAGCGTAACATTCTTGGCAATGCCTAGGTCAATGAACTTTTTAAGGATAGTTTTATTTGCGGGTTCCATATAGGGTTCGCCGCCCTTGATGCTGAGGTAACGCAGATTCATGAATGGAGTGGGATCCTCGAACAGCCTTTCTATTATTTGCTCGCTCTTGTTTGTGTAACCAAACTCAGGATTGTTTATCCTACGGCCAAAAGGATTTCCGTTTTGTGCTAGTTTAAGATCATCCTTTACCCAGGCACTTGAATTGATGCCATCACACATTCTGCATTTCAAATTACAGATGTTGCTCATGTTGAATTCCAAAAACATAATGTCGTGGAAGTTTTTGGAGTAATCATTTTGGTTACCTTCCAACATTGGATTTAGTATGTCACGAAAGAACAATCTCCTGCTGTGGCCCACTGCGGCTTCTTTTAAAGCACATTGTTTACACTCTGGCGGCAACTGACCCTTGCGTATAGAATCCTTTGTGTATGACGCTGTAATGCTGTTTAAAACATCATTTAAACTAGATTCTAGCACATTACCATAGCGATTTAGATAAACTCCGTCAGGAACTATGTCTCCGTTAAAACGGACCAGTATACTATGCCATGGAGCGTAACACTTCATCATATCTATCTCCAAAAGCAGATTTCAAATCGCTGTATATTTTGGCACATACATCTTCAGGCTCTCTAACCTGTAGATTATCCCAGTCAACCATTTCTATGTTGTATTGATCATCTATCATTATGTTGCTCAATACCCAATCACCGTGCGCATAGGGCTGTGTCTTCTTGTAGTGATCATGGCAAAAATTGTGTATCATTTTTATGAAACTTTCAGTGTGCTGGAAATTGCTGGCAGGAACTCCTTCTACCCTTTTAAAATCTATCCATGCATGATCAATGTCATAGTCAAACTGTAGAGCATAACCAGGGTTGACCTTTTCAAGTTCATACACGTGATTATCAGCCCAAGCAAAATCTTTGTTATACCATATCTTGTGTATGGTTGTTTCATTCTTTAAGAATACCGCTCTGTGCTTTTCTCTATTTTCCTTAATCAATTCCATTTATCATTCTCGATTCGTTAAGTATATCAACTACATTGTTCTTGACAAAAGTTTTCTCTACTTTAGTTATAGTTTTAAACCTACTTAAAAAAGTAGTCCACTTGGCTCTATTCTCGCAGTAAACCGTGTTCCATTCTATGGGCATTACTAATTTTCCAACAACTATATACCCAAGAGCCATATCAAGACTAAGTTCACCACTTGTGTTTTTTCTATACCAATTAACAAAGTTATCTGTTAAGTGAAATGGTTCTTCAAAACTAGGCCTAAATATCATATAGCCTTCACTACTGAGATGCTTCTGAATCTGCACTTCATTAATTCTTTCCTTCTCATCACGGCCTGCTATTTCTGTCCAATGCTTTCCAAGAGTATTGTAACCCATACACAAATCCCCATAGCATCTATCTATCCTAAAGAACATTAGATCCTCGTTAGTAAGAGGCATAGTTTTAGAATTTTCAAAATTAAAATCAGCAGTAATGCGAGGCTCCTCATAGGTAAAACTAGTATTCTGTTGTTCCATGCTGTGTATAAGTTTGTTAAGCCTAACATAATCTTCAGTCGGTGTGTTATTTTCAACTAATACATGTAACTCACTAAGACTAAGTTTTTTGTCAATATTTAGTTTGTCTAATAGATTATCAATATCTCTCTTAAGAAGTTGATAATCAGATTTACTAATCTCAAAGTCTGTATTTCCTATTAGTTTATTATTGATATTTTGATACAGAAGTTTTTTAAATTTTTTTGCGGTAACGTGATTATATAGAATATAAGTGATGGGTAATTCTTCACTACCGTTGCTAAACGTTACTCTCACTCCAGGCTTATTATGATAGAATCTATATTGATTATAATCCATATGCTTTTGCCACTTCTGGTATGTAATCGTGTATATCGCAGTTTCGTAACTTGTCAAAAGTCTTTACTACCTTACGGAAGTTTTCCTGATGTTGTTCGTCCGCAGGCATGTCAATCCATTCACGGAAGTTTTGTGCTTGTAATTTTAAACTATCTGGAGCATTCTGCAGATTAAAATATTGTGGATTGTATAGCATGTTATCAAATATTTCAAAGTCATGTTTTTTTGCCCAACCAACAACATTATCGTAATCTAGTATATTCATAACCTGTAGTGTTGGTCCTAGACTCTTGTATTTTACAAACTCTGCCCACTTGAGCATGTTGGTTTCTATGGTTTGCCAATCACTACCCCAGCGTATGTAATCATTTACTTTACCTATGCCGTCAACGGAAAAGCACATGTTGACTGTTTCAAATCTTTTTAGTTCTTCGTATACTCCTGGATTAATTATGGTGCCGTTGGTGTTAAAGCGTATCTCAACCGAACTGTCCAACTTCTTAAGAAAATTATGCAGCCCCTTAACCATCATGGGCTCACCACCTGTTAGGTATACTTCTCTTAAATCCTTTAGTCCTGCAAGCCAATCACCACGCTCATCAGTATACCAATCGTAGTTGGGAAACTGTTCATTGCCCCATGGTGATTCAACTCCCTGGCGATGCAGTTCCTTGTGTTCCTGATTAACACTGCTTGAAGTTGCTGGATGGCACATGGTGCATTTTAGATTGCAGTTGCTACCGAATCTTAGATCCAGATGGCTCACGCCAGGTCCGTATGGACGAGGTTTTTGTCTTTGACTCTGTTGTCCGCTTTCTTCCTGTATTCTACACTTTGCACAAGCATCTGGCCATTCATCTCTTTCAAAGGCTGCAATCGCACTCTTGTGCGTGATGCTTTCTCTCCACTCATCTATATTGTGCGTGTGGACGGTTTCCTTGTTAGTGGGCTCAACGCTAACACAGCAGAGTCTGTATTCTCCACTTGTTCTAATGCAAACCTGATGATCCAAATACTTACACTTCACCGCAGGTAACCTCGCATATCTTAAATCTATCTTGGCTAGGCTTTGAAAGAGTTCTGCTGGCTATGATTTCATCAAGTGATGTATCATTTATGTTTGGCCATTCTATGCTGTTGCACTGTTTAGCATACGGACTATTGTTGTCCTTGGGGTATCTATCGCTCAACAAATAACAGCATGGTAGGACTTCACCTGTATGACTAATTTGTATCTTGTTCTTTCTATGCCACTTACAGGTAATCTTTGCCTTGTCAAAACCCTTTTCAATTAATCCTTCCAACCTTTCCACGTTATCCAAATGCTTCTTTTCGTATTCAACAGTTCGTTCTTCTTCCTTCTTTGTAGCCTTAAAGCGTTCTACTGCCTGTGATACTATGCTACCCATTGCACTAAATGTGTATCCGCCATTAATATCAAAAACCTTAAAACCCATGTCCTTGCTCAGTTGTTCACACTGTTCAACTTGATGTGCGTTGTGCTTGAATACTAACATGCGCCATCTTGCGAGCCCACCCGCATCTATGAATGCTTTTGCATTAGCCATAACGCTGTTCCAAACTACGTGCCTTCTGTATAGATGATTAGTATCCTCTAATCCATCAATACTGAATGTTACCACACCCTGTGGAAAGTGTCTAAGTTCTTGTGCAAGCATTCTATACATGTTGGGCTTGCCAATACCGCCATTTGTGTGTATCATTATGTTGCATTTTAGTTTCCTTGCATACTGTAGGGCAAATACTAAATTAGGATTCATTAACGGATCCCCATATGCACCATTAAAAATAATTTCCTCTATTCCTTGAGCATTGTCAACTATGTTCTTCCACGTAACCATATCCATGTGTCCGAGAGGCATGTTAGGATTAACAGTCACACCATCGATGTTGCGTGAACAGTTTCCACACATGGCATTGCAATGGCTGGTAAAGTCAACTACTATTGTTTTAACATCAAGAAGCATAAGCATATTTAACGTTCTTTATGTGCGTATATTAAATATATGGCGCATAAATATCCATATGCAAGAAAATCTTAAAGATTTACACTCGAAAAATTCGCAGGTAACCAATCAAAGATATCCAGATGTATTTGATCCAAAATGGTTGCTTGAAGAATCAGGTTGGCCCTATTTCAAATTGAGTGCGTTGGATAATCAGCCCTGGAAAGAAATGCACAAAGAAGCAGAAGCACTTGCTGACCAGTTTTATTCGCATAGGGAAGATACCTATGGCAAGGGATGGAAGAGCCTAACTATACATGGCATAGATGATGACACCCAGAGCCTTGGCCAATATGGTGAACGCAAGGACGTTCTTGATAAATTAGATTGGACATGGGTGGCTGAACACTGTCCAATTACCAAAAGTTTCCTAACTGATGTGTGGCCTGCGGAATATCTAAACAGGGTAAGATTCATGCTGCTGGAACCAGGCGGATACATACTGCCACACCAGGATCGTCCAGATGAGGAAAAGCGTCTAAGCGTTTGTAACATCAGCCTCAACAATCCTGAAGGATGCAGTTTCATATTCAAGGACAAGGGCCGCGTGCCATTTGAGGATAGAGGCAGTGCTTTCCTAATGGACATATCAAACGTTCACAGTGTTTGGAATAATAGCGACACACCAAGGATACACATGATAATACACTTTGAGCCCGGCCGCAGAGTTAGAGATTTATTTTACGTTCTTAGAAAAAGTTATTACACTAACAGGGACATGCTTGATGAAGGATTGGAATAGCATTTCAATTGACAGATACTATGACCAATTGCCCGCTTCAAATGAAGTTGCAATAGGCATACTTGACATAAGCAGAGACATAGAAAGCGAATTCATTCGCAAGAGAACCTTTGACATGACCTACTTCTATGTCAATCGCATGCTCAAGATGAAACTTGCTACCTATGTTGGCTTTGAAAGCAAGGTTGAACGTCTACTTGAACTGGCGGTTGATGCTAATAAAAAATACTGCATGATAGCGTGCCAAGGACTGTTGCTATTTAGAGGACCCAGCCTAGTTGAACAGAGCCTCGAGTATGCAGACAATAACAAGGATTTTTTTGTTGTTGGACACATCATGGATAAGAAATTACAGCATCACTATCTGACCAAGGGTGCATATCCAGGACTGCACAGGCAGTATCTATTTGTTAATCTTAGCAAGTGGATTGAATTGGGTAAACCAAAGTTTGATGAACTTGGTTATTTTACTGACAGAAAACCCGTATACAAAAACGTAGAATTCAGCAAGAATACAATCAACTCAGAATACACACCAGCATGGGTAAGATCAGCAGAAGGAGAGATGGAATGCAAGGTAACTTCTGATGGTAGCAATTGGATAGACATTGCCTGTAGAAACAACATACGGATAGACAATCTTGACAATGATATGAGAGCGTGCAAGGTATTTTTGTATCCATATAACAACAGTAAGGTGCTGGAAAAGGTATGGCTCGATAAGAATAATGAACTAGTAGATACTCTTGAATATAATCAAAAGGCATGGATACGCAAACTAGGATATCAAGAACAGATAGAAAAGGATAGGGTATATGCATTTAATACTGAAACTCTATCAAGCGAAGGGGTAAGAACAAACGGCAAGTTAGTTGATCACTTATTCAGTGCAGCAGCAGGATTTAAACCCCTTGCCATACTAAATGCAAACGGATTTCACGAAGGCACTACTGTGCATTATTTTGATTGGTGTAAAGCAAGTTTGAATTACAAGAAGCATTTACTAGAAACTTGGGATGGGTATGATCTAGACGCTTGGCTACTTGAACATGATTTAGAATATAATTTTAGTTCAACATATAGAGGAAACTATAAGGAGTTCTGGCAACAGGAACTGAGAGACTTTGGCGGCAGTCTGAAGTTTCAAAGACTATGGGATAGATATAAAAATCTTAAACACGAGTTTCATGTAATTGATATAGTCAATGAAGGGGATAAACTGTTAGATGAAATTAAAAAAGTTCACGGAACAAAAGTTCTATGGACAACAAATATATGGTCCAGTGAAATGCTACATTGGAATGTTGAACCTGAACTATTAGAAACTAAATGGAAAAAATTTAAAAGCATGATTCCTGATGATTTAGTATTATATGGACACGATTACTTGGCTCTTGATATGTATGAAAGTATCAAAAATGATCTAACACATGTTAGATATTCATCTATCTAAAACATTATTGTCAATTTCAACTCTACTTGATAAATCTATAAAATTATTCATCATCTTGCGTAGATCAAGCAACCAGACATTCTGTATAGTATAGGCATATTCTATATCCTTGTGCAGTAATTCAGCACCATAAAAGAGTTTACCCATCTTGGCTAATCTATCCACTTGATGGCTCTTTCCTGCAGTTTCATTACTCTTGTCTAGACTATTAGAAGTAATTATGCACTTTGCATCCTGACCAAAATGTTTGTGTGTCCATATCATCTGTAGTGGTAAAAGCACACCATTGTTGAGACTTGCTTTCATCCAATCTTTGCTGGGAGTTGGCCTGAACGAATCGTCATACAATGAAACTCCTCGGAACCCAATCCTGTAATATCTCTTACCATCGTAATCAAAGTTGTGAACTCCACCAAAGCATTTTATTTTATCCTTGTGTATTAGGCCAAAGAATGCACTTACTTCGTAGGAGTCCATTTTTAGTTTGCTAATGGTGTTATTATTTTCAAAGCCCCTGTCATGACAATCCTTGCAGAACTGTGGCAACAAGGGATGGTCAACAGTTATTTTTTCTATTCTATAATCTAATTTTTTTGTTGAGTGCATTGACTGGTATTTCCTCTACCCTTGTATATTTCCTTGGTATATTACAATCAGGAAGCAGATCTTTTAGCACTTCCTTCATACGATTTTTGTCTGGTTCATTGCCTGTATATCTAAGTTCAATCCAATCACTACCATGGCTATGCCTTACAATGGCCATGCATACACCAAGGGTTGTGTTTTCTTCAATCACTGATTCAATGTGTAGTAGGCTGGTTTTATATCCATTCATCTTGACTATTTCGTTTCTGCGACCCTTAAACACTATCATGTCTCCGTCCCTATCCCACATGTCGCCAGTCCTATAATATTCTCCTTCGTGATCAAAGTTCTTATAGTTTCTGCAGAGTGATTGTCCTTTAATGAGTAATTCACCTTCGTCACTTAGTTTTGTGTTTTCATTCAATCTTAAATAATTTGAATATTGTTCTAATTTTTTAGTTGCATGGCCAAGTGTAGGACTTCCAGATTCTGTTGAACCAAAAAGGTGAACCAATTCATTACACCCGTTACCAAACATAAACTCTGCATGTGACTGTCTTACCTGGCTTGATCCTATTCCTATCCTTCCGTATCTTGAAAAATCCACATCAATATTTCTATATTTGATTAATTGTATTAATCCAGGAACCATCAGCGTAGTGGTGCAATCATTATCAAGATCTTCAATAAGAGTGTCCTTCTGTCCTAGTATAATGGTGCTTTGATTAAAAATTAGGGCAGGCATGACTATGTGCCAAAATCCGCTGGTAAATGAAGGAACCAAATTAAGGAACACGGTTTGCCTATCTATGTCAAGAAAATTTGTGGCTAGATCTGATGTTGCAATAAAGTTTTCACGATCATTAACTACAAGTTTCGGATTGCCTGTCGTTCCTGATGTTTGGAATATTGCATTGTTTTCAAGATCTAATTTTTTAATTTCATTTAGCAGATGATCTCTATATTTTTTAGGATTGAAAGGGCTGAGAATAAAAATATTTCCACCCTGCTCTATCCATGCAGTAAAGCAGGCGATATGATCGAGAGTATCAACAGTTTCAAGAACAACTACTTTTTGTATTTTAAGTTTATTTTTATAGTCAAGGATTTTATCTGAGATGTGTTGTTCCTTGCCTAACCTTACTATTTTCATTAGAACCTAATTCCTGTCTTTACTCCTAGTATGGTAGATTCATAGTCTCCGTTAACTGTGCCGACAAAAAAGCCTGCTGATACTTTTTCGTCTATATTATAATCCAACCCCATTCTGTAGGTATTGGTTTGCCATTCAATATCATCGCTATCTCTAAATCTATAATTTATATCCAATGCAAGTTTATCGTAAAGAGGTATCTTTGTTCCTATAGTGATAAAGTAATAGTCAGAAGTTTCACGTGAACTTTTATAATCACGCTTGCCTAACCCCGTCATAATGTATGGATGGAATGTGGTCAGTCTAAAGCCCTTTCCAAAATGTAATTCGTATCTGCTTTCATCGGCTACGGCATTATCGGGATAACCATTCAAAATGGAACCGCCTATCATGTATCCCTTATCTAGAATTTTGTGTGCTGCAATTCCGTATAAATTAACAGTAAAATCCTTACCATTATCCACTCTAATTTTTTCTTGGCCATAGAGTGTTGTAATTTTAAAATCAGCCAGGGCAGTGATTGGGAACAGTGTAAAAAATAGTAACAAAATTGATCTCACAATGGATCTCCATAAGTTGTTTAATACTATATTTTATAACAGATTTATTAAAAAGTCAAGTATTGTGGATTACGGACCTACAGCGATCTGTGTCCAAGCACCGCCTAGATAAACAACCATTTGCTGTTTTCCTGATGCACCGCCACCTAATGGATCCCAACTTGTTCCATCTGCAATGGCTATCATTCCGTTTGCTGGAGTTGTAGGTGCTGCTGTTAGAATGGCTAGTTTTGCAAAACCATTAACATCAAGTGTTGCGGTTGGTGTTTGTTGGTTGATACCAACCTGTCCTTCGGAATCTAATACCATGTATTTTAGATCTAATGAAGAACCCGTGCCTTTGTTGGTGACAAATTCTATTGAGCCAGGAAATTGATCATTGCCTATTGTTGCAGCGTTAGGGTCAATTCTAAAGTTTATGGCAGATGATGGAACATTTGTTCCTCCACCAAATACTGGATCCCAAGCCTGTGCTTGTAGGTTTCCGATATAATCGCCAGCACTACCTTGAACTTCTGATCCTGATCCTATGTAGTCGCCAAAGGATGCTCTTAGAGCTATTCCACTTGGTGTTGCAGGACTTGCTCCGCCGACTGTGATAAGTCTAATTGCTCTTGTGCTATCTTTATTAACAACTTCGAGAACTGTTTGGAATGTTTCGTTGAAGTCACCAACAGTAATCGAGTCAGTAGTCGAAGTAATTACTTCGCCGGTAATATCAATTGTTCCGTTGTTTAACTTAACAGTGCCATCAATTGCGTTAACGAGTATGGTTGAGTCATCTGCAAATACAGAACCCTGTAAATCTCTTACAAATGCATCTTCATCCGATACTTCGCTTTGAATAATTTCACCGTCAATGGTAGATCCTGCTGGAAGATTAACTGCACTTCCAGTTGCTGTAACCTGTGCAGACCCTAACCATAAAGAACTTCCGCTTAGATACAGATCCTTAAATTTAAGAGAACTGCTACCAATGTCATATGCTTCGTCCGCATCAGGAATGATATTTCCTTTTACGGTTCCATCAAGATTAATTTTTGAATCAACTCCATCTACTAATAGTGTCGAGTCGTCTGCATGAATACTACCATTAAAGTCTGCAATTAATTTGCCGGTTACAGAAAGAATTCCGTCAATTGTTGTTGTGCCAAGTGTTGTATTATTAGTTACTGTAAGATTTGTGAATGATTGAGTTGAGTCTAATGTTGCATTAATCTTGTTTCCTGGATTGTCATTAACAAAACTTATTCCGCTGTGTGTTCCGCTCGATAGTGCCGCACCGGCAGCATTTCTTGCTTCTTCGTCTGTATAGCCCGTAACAGGCATTAAATCCTTTAGTAAGGTAGTTCCGTCACCTATGTATAACTGCTGTGAATCAGTCACATAGACTAGTTCTCCGTTCTGGGGAGGACTTGCTAAAACATTAGCCTCCGCTTGCGTTCCTCTTCTTATCTGTAATGGCATATTCTTTTAAACTCCTGGCAATTTCGTTCTTATGCTAGTGTATTTATGCTAAGAACTAAGATACCTATATTTTATAATGCTAGTGTATTTCAACATCTGCCGCAATTATATAACGATATTTATCGCTTTGCGGTGCTGATGGACGGTGCCAATAACTGCTTGGATATATTAACCAATGAAAATCTGCTGGTTTTACGTGGAACTTTCCGTCGTTTTCGGGGCCGTTAGGAGCGAATTCAGTGCCACATAAATCACGGTTTTCAACATCTTCAGGTATATGCAGATAGAATATACCGCTCATGTTTAGGGGTTCCGGCTTGTGCTGATGGTGGTGCCAGAGTCGTTCTCTATCTTCCGCACCTTCCTTGTTAGTCATGAAACTCCAAGCCTGCATGTTACCTATCTTGACTTCCTTGCCAAAATACTGAAAAATGCTGAACAAGAAACTGATCCTAAACTTCATCCAAACCGGATGCTGTCGCTGGAATATGTTTTCCTTGGTTTGATACTTGGGTGAATTCTCCCAATAGTTGCCAGAGTCTATGATTGATTTTACTTCACTAATAGCAAAGTCAACGTCCTGCTGTGTAATTACTGAACTGTAATTAAACTTCTTGAATGTATCATTGCTGTCAATGATGTCCATCAAAATTCCTGTTGCCAAACAGCAGCAGTGTAACCCTTACCATTGGTATCACCGCCATTGTTATCAACTTCTTCTCCATCATACATAACATTACTTATGATATCTTCACCATTAACAGTTTCGTGTATTTGGATCTTAAGTTTTTTAGGATCAAAATCGCCAGTGGTTTTTACTATTCCATCAAAGAAATTGCCCTTCTCCATGGAAAGCATCTGCACTATGTAGGTTCCTTTTTCAGGATAGGTATCATCAACGCTTTCGATAATCTCTGTTTCCCATTCTGTATCCTCACCGATTCGTTCGTTAAGTTCTGAGGGTGACTCGTTGTCAATTACATCTGCAACATGTTTGGCATTGTATTCATCACTCTCAACTTCGTTGATATACATGTGGGCACTGTCTAGAGAAACCGCATGAATGTGTTCAAATTCAGTTGGAGATTCATACCATGGACGACATGCGCCTTCTCCCTGTTCGTCATCACTTAGGAAATTAGCATGGGCAGGAACGCTGTCAATGTTTTCAAAATCAAAGTTTCCATCTTCTGCGTTAAGAACATAGTTTACCAAATCACTGTCACCATGTTCATCCACGATGGGTTTCCAGAAATCGTAGGCTTCCTTTGATATTTTAGAGTATGCGTGTTCGCCACCATAGCCGTTAATTTGAATGTTGTAGTATCTGAAACCCTTGATGTTATCAACCAGTTCCTGTTTTTGTTCTTGTGTTACCATTGTTACCTACCTTCATTAAGTGGAGCGGGTGAAGGGAATCGAACCCTCATATTGAGCTTGGAAGGCTCACGTTCTACCATTGAACTACACCCGCTTTGTATCATCCTTTAGTTTAATTATTCTTGTTGCCTTTTGTGGAAAAATTTGTGCCTTGATGTGTTCCTCATCAAATCCGCTCATCGTTTTCTTGTTACCATTTACTATCACGCTGTATGAATAGGGAGGTCCGTCCCATCCTTTTAGATTAAAGGTTTCATAGCCCGTGAATGGTTTAGGCATGTTCCCCACCGGGATCATTTTCATCGTAGAAATGCTTTCGTGGATTGCCCTTCTTGTCATAATAGATTGTGTAACCCCTGCTCCTACCGTATGAATGATATGTGCCAAACCTCCATGGTGCTTTTTCTGCTGTCCTAAATGTAGCAACAGTAATAACAATTGCTCCAACGAACAGAACGTGTCCTAGAGCACTCCATGCAAACGCAGTAATGCTGTTTGTAATCATGATTGCAAATACAGCACTCCACATGAATGCCAATACCTGCATCACCATGTGCCTTACCTGCATGTCCGGAATGTTCTTGAGTGGATTAAAACGATAATCCATTACACCATTCCAACTGTTGTAAATAAATTCTCTCATTTAATCATACTCTCTTAATCTTATTAAAACATACATCACTAGTATGCTAAAGGGAATGCCTATAAAGAAGAGTCCTATCACAGGATCCCTTCTTCAGTTAAAACTGAAACGGTATCCTCGCTTAGAGGAATTTCCGTCTTGAAGTTTAGATCAAGATTCTCATCGTTGATCTTCTGCTTCTGCTTGCGAAGATCCTTGATCTGCGCCTTGGCTTGAGCAATTTGCTCAGCACCAACGATGGAAGTTCCTACAGTATCCTTACCGTAGTAGTCCTTATCGTCACGTGCCTTAATCTTATCAAGGCGACCCTTGATAACTGCCATATCAGTCACAGGTCTTAGACCCGAAATGTATGACAATTGAGCAAGACGCTTCTCAATGAAAGCAGCCTTAGCGAGGTTAGTGGAGATTCCACAACTCGCATTTGCCGTTGCCACTAGGGCACGGATGTTATAGAATGCCTGCAGGAGTTTCATCCTGCGAGCATCGTTTGCAAACAGCTCGTCGTTTGCTGACTGAATCTCCTTTACGGGATCCTGAAATTCGTTGATTTCAATCGAGGAATTAATTTCGATTGAGTTGATAGCATCCTGGATGCTGGTTTGGACGTTATTCGCCTTGCGTAAATTGATATTCATCGTCGGCCTCCTTTTGATTTGCCTCTTCTGCTAATTGTTCTGCACTCTTGATTGTTCCATTAAAGTGATCCATGGTATACAATCCTTCTTCAATCTCCTGTAGTGCTAACACTGTTGGTTTTCTACTCTCTGACTTTACTAACGGAGCAGATCCAGCCTGTATTTCTCTAGCTCTCTTTGCTGCCATTACGATTAATTCATGTTGCCCCACACCGGATTTTTTAAGTGCGTCTTCTACAAATACTCTTGCCATAATATCAATGCCTTTCCTATAAGTTAACGGTTCAGTAAAAGGTCAAGTAATGGACTGAACAAAATTCAACAGTCTGTTACGACCTAGCAATTTACACACGAACAAAGTGCATAAACTGTTTACTTCCGGTTATCAAAAAAACAAGCCTAATTAAACCGGATCACACAGCCAAGGTTTTCAATACCTTTTCTATGTATGGAGACATTGATTACTCAATGTCGGGTCCACTCTCGTCTACCCTTTACCTCGCCGGTTGTTTTTGGAATACAAGTATTCCTAAACAACAAATACTAATATAGCAGTCTTTATTGTGTTTGTCAACTATTGATTTGCCATTTTGGACATTAATTTTACGTCCCATGCAAGTATAGTTCTATTGCCCTCACCCTTCCAGGGATACACGGTATGTGCAACGTAACTTGGAAATATAATCATTTTCATTGGGCTGGGTGTAAATCTCCACTGATCTGTAAAATTAAAGTGTGCTGGATTTCTAATCACAGGAAAACGGAATTCAATGCAGCCGTCTGATGATTTTGAATCTTCCTCTAGTTCCGGAAAGTCAATATAGATATTTCCGCTAATGTGTGCTTCGTGATTGTGTAGTGCTTGATAGTCGTTTGAAGACTGTTTAATTGTCCATGCACTTACCAATAAAGGATCGTATCCGTTTAGATCAGACACTCCGGTAACCTTTACAACGTTGTCTATGTATTCTCTACACCTGGATTCAATATAATTTTTAATTACATCAGTTTTAAGATTAATTTCGTTTGGAACTAGTTGTATCTGCTGACCACCTCGAACACTGATATTAGGATTACCCTCATCATTGTGTTCTTTGTGTTGATGTGCGTCGTTAACAATACTCTTTAATTGAGTAAATATTCCGGCATCGACATCCTCGACTGCCATCACTAAGGGATTAAAATAAGCAAATTTCATCATGCAAATATTTATGGGCGATGCTTTTACACACCGCCCATTGTGATTACTTCTTGTCTACTTCTTCGTATTCTGCGTCAACAATATCATCATCCTTTTTGGATTCTGTTTCTGTTGATTCAGATTGTGCTTCGGCTTGCTGTGCCTTATAGACTGCCTCGCCAAGTTTCTGAGCAGCAGTTGCAAGTGCTTCGATCTTGGATTTGATTGCTTCAACATCGTCACCCTTTGCTGCTTCAGCCAGTTCATTCTTGGCAGTTTCAATGGCATCCTTGTCAGCCTGCTCAACCTTGTCACCGTGTTCCTTCAGACTCTTTTCAGTTGAACTTACTAGTGAGTCCGCTTGGTTTTTAGCGTCAACAAGTTCACGCTTCTTCTTATCAGCATCCTTGTTTGCTTCAGCATCCTTGACCATCTGTTCAATCTCAGCCTCGCTTAGTCCGCCATCTGATTTAATTGTGATCTTCTGTTCCTTGCCAGTTCCCTTATCAGTTGCACTGACATTTACAATACCATTGGCATCAATGTCAAACGTAACTTCAATCTGTGGCATGCCCTTTGGTGCTGGTGCAATGCCTTCAAGATTAAACTGTCCAAGTCGCTTGTTGTCAGCAGCCATTTCTCTTTCACCCTGAACAACGCTGATGGTAACAGCACTCTGATTGTCATCTGCTGTTGAGAACACTTGTGATTTCTTGGTAGGAATCGTAGTGTTCTTTTCGATAAGTTTTGTAGCAATACCGCCTAGTGTTTCAATACCAAGTGATAGAGGGGTTACGTCTAACAGTAACACATCCTTAACATCACCACTCAATACACCTGCTTGGATTGCAGCACCCATTGCAACAACTTCGTCTGGGTTAACACCTCTGTTAGGTTCTTTACCAAAGAACTCTTTAACAGTTTCAACAACCTTAGGCATACGTGTCTGTCCACCTACGAGAATTACATCTGTAATTTCAGCCTTGCTAACACCTGCATCTTTAAGGGCAGTTTCACAAGGTTTGATAGAACGTGTAATTAGTTCGTCAACTAGGCTCTCAAGTTTTGCTCTAGTAATTTTAAGGTTAAGGTGTTTTGGTCCTGAAGCATCTGCTGTGATAAACGGCAAACTGATATCAGTCTGTGTTGTGCTTGATAATTCAATCTTGGTTTTTTCTGCCGCTTCACGAACACGCTGTAGTGCTAGATTGTCGTTGCTTATATCAACACCCGATTCCTTTTTAAATTCATCAATGATGTATTGTGTAAGTGTAGCATCAAAGTCTTCACCACCAAGTGCTGTATCACCGTTTGTAGATAATACTTCAAACACACCGTCGCCTAGTTCAAGAATGGAAACGTCAAATGTTCCACCACCTAGGTCATACACAACAATCTTGCCTGACTGTTTCTTGTCAAGTCCGTATGCAAGTGCTGCCGCAGTGGGCTCGTTAATGATACGCAGAACTTCAAGTCCTGCAATCTTGCCTGCGTCTTTTGTTGCTTGACGCTGTGCATCATTAAAGTATGCTGGAACTGTGATAACTACTTTACTTACAGTTTCACCAGTATACTTCTCCGCAGTTTCCTTCATCTTCTGTAAAACGAAAGCACTGATCTGCTGTGGCGAATATTCCTTGCCGTCTGCTTCAACCCAAGCATCACCTGCTTTGGATTTTACAATCTTGTAAGGAAGTGTCTTCTTGTCCTTTGTGATTTCTTTTGAATCAAACTGTCTACCAATTAAACGCTTGGCAGCATAGATTGTGTTAGTTGGATTTGTAACCTGCTGGCGCTTTGCTGGAATACCCACTAGTTGTTCTTCACCAGTGAATGCCACAACACTTGGTGTTGTTCTTGCGCCTTCTGCATTTTCGATTACTTGCGGATCTTTTCCGCTTAGAATAGACACACATGAATTAGTTGTGCCTAGGTCAATACCTATTACTTTGCTCATATCGTTCTCCTTTATTAAGCGAGTTTGTATTTTGGACCTTTTCAGCGTCCAGAATTATTTATCATTGTATTATATATATGCACTTATTTTATAATTACAAGAGTTTTTGGCTATTTATTTTATTTGTTATACGAAAAAGATCTAGTTATTAGATTAGATTTGGTTAATATAAAATTAAAGCTCATTGATATCCTATAATCGTTGTCCAATTTAAATTGGTTTACTCGATGTTTAAGCCAACTAGGAAATAAAATAAGCATTCCGTTTTGAGGTTTATAGTCGTAAATTCTAGTAACTCTCTTGTCCGTTGGATCTGTATGATCAGTTATAAAAACTTCTCGAACATCTCTTGGGTCAGCAAATGATATATGTCCTTGATCTTTGTCAGGAACTCTAACATAGTATACACCAGATACAAATGAATTTGAATGCATGTGTAAATCGTGTGCTGAATTTTCTGTGTGTATATTTGCCCATAATGAAGTAAGTTCTAGATTATTATAATCTATTAATAACATTTCATTACAATAAGTCTTTACTTCATTTTTAAGTTTTGAAATAAAGTCCTGGAAAGGAGGAATTTTGTGTAAGTTGTCCTGTGTTGTAACCCAGTTCCTAGTTTTTAACTCGTCGATTGAATTTGAAATTAACAGTTCTTCAATATCTTTCATATTATTTGGAATAAATGATGATATCATTACCGGAGTAGGAAAAAGATAATCAAACTGTGCCATCTAATAACCTCAAATTAAATGATAAACTAATGCGTTCGTTGTCAGTTGTATTAGTGTCAACGCCATGTTTCAACCAGCTCGGGAATAAAATAAATTTTCCAACTTCTGGAGTATATGAGATGGTTGATTTTAATATGTTTTTCCTTCCTATCTTAGAAGCAATAGATTCTGAAACAGGATTTTCAAAAAATAAATTTCCATCCTCTCCGTTTGTTTTAAAATAATATACTCCTGAAATATCATAATCTCCATGATTATGGATATGTCCGTATGAATATTTTACAGATTTAGTTATCCATGATTCTTCCATCGAGTAAGATATAAATTGGTCCTCACTTAAAGATTTTAAATATGATCCTACAATGCTACTTAAAGAATTTTTAAAATTTTTTAAATTTGCTAGAGGATTATCAGTAAAGTCTCCTCCAGAGATTCCTATTCTTTGATTATTCCAAGGATCCTGAAAGTTAAAATTTTTAATAATACCTTGTATTTCAGACTGAACGTTTTCTAATTCTTGTCCTCTAATACTATTAGTGTAGATAGGTGTTGAAAAAAGAAAATGAATATTATTGTTCATAGTGATACCTATACAAATTCAGTATTGAATGCAATACTAATCCTTTCCTGCGAACTATCGTTTTGTTCAACTGAATGACTTAGCCAACTAGGAAATATAATTAAGTTTCCTTGTTCCGGAGTAATTCTCCATTTACCACTATTAAACGCATTATACTTTTCTATCATAGTGGGATACAATGTATAAGATAATAAATTATTAGGATTTGTAAAAACAATATCCCCAGAGTCTTTATCAGCCTTTACGTAATACACTCCTGAAAAAATACTATTAGGATGATTATGCAACGTATTAGTTGCACCTTTTCCATTTACGTTAACCCAAACTTGAGAAACTCTTATACTATGATTTAATTTTAGCTCACAGCCTTGATAAACTTCGGTTAAAACTGCGCCAACCTGCCTAGAAAAATCTATTAGTATTTTGTGTTTTACGTCTACGTCAAAACTTTGAAATCCGTTACGATTTGAAACTGATCTACTTACAGAATCTTTCTGTATCTTCTTACAAAAGTCTTCTAGTGATTGGTTATCCAAATTTAATTTTTTGGAAGCAATAAAATTTGTAAAAATAGTTTCTATAATCATATCAAAAATATTTATAACTTAATGTTTTTGTTTCTATAATATTTGGTGCCCCTTGTCCGACTCGAACAGACCACCTACTGATTACAAATCAGTTGCTCTACCAGATGAGCTAAAGGGGCTTATTTTTATGCCACGTATTTAAGTCTTCTTGGGTATTGATCTCTATACCTTTGAATTCTACTTTTGTTATACCTATTATAACATCATTCTGTATCCAGCGCAACTGCTCTAGGCGCTCAATTTCTTCTTCGGGATACACCTTCAGCTCGTTATATCTGTTTAGTGCATGGTTTCTATATCCATAAATGCCTAAATGATGATCACCATAACCTGTAATGCCACGACCAAACCATTTGGCCTTGCGTCCATTGTGTATGATCTTGACGGTGTTAGGATCGTTGCGTAAGTGCTCGGGCATCTCAGTGTATGCGGTCGCCACATCATATTCCTCCAGCAGTTCTTCTACTGCCAATATGATATCCTTGGTAATGTCCGGCATGTCGCCCTGCACGTTAATAAAGTTTTGATAGTTGGCAAACTGGGCACCGAGATAGCATCTTGCAGTTCCATTCTCAGCATCGCCTACCAGCATGGTGTTATCACCGATTACGTCCTTAATTTTTTCATCAGGAGTAACAACGTATGTGGGCAAGCCACTTTCCACGCATCTATTATAAACGTGTTTGATCAGTGGAACTCCGTTTAGTTCTGCCAGCATCTTGTTTGGAAAGCGTGTGCTGTCTAACCTTGCTGGAATCAGTATTGCGGTATTCATCCTTGTTTGCCTTTCCTAATAAAGGCTTCGAGATCTTCCATCTTCTTTAGCACTCCGTTTTTCTGTGCGACAAATACATCGCCCGGTTTATATAATGCATACCCCTTGTCAGATCCATCCTTATTCTTGCCCATTAGTTCTCCGGGCCAAGCACCGTGAATCGTGAAACTTCCTTCTGGAAAACTTTCTAGATCGTATCCGTTCCATATCATAGTCCTATCAACCCCCAACCGTGATTTGCTATTGCGTTAGTGATAATAGCAAGACAAGTAACAATGTGCAACATAACCCAAATGCTACGAAGAATGGCAACCTTGTCTGCTTTGCTGTTTTCATCATATGCTTTTTCTCCAATTGCCTTACACCAGTATTCCCACATTTGTATTCCTTTAAAAATGGTGCTCCGGGAGAGATTCGAACTCTCACGCTGTTAAGCACTGGTTCCTAAGACCAGCGTGTCTACCATTCCACCACCAGAGCATATAATATAATTAGCGGATTTTAGGTCCGCTAACTATAAAGTTGATTTACTTGATCCTCAACTCCTCTATGTTGACGGGAGTGAAGTCAATGTGTTCCACACAGACACAACGATGATGCTCAGTAGGACTGGGGTTCTGATGAATGTGCCCATGAACATTCAACAGCATCTGTGCATCCTTGTATCCATTCGGTCCTCTCCACAACCCGCTCTCATGGATGGGAACGTGTGTAAGAAGCAGACCAAACTCAGGAAACATTCTCCACATATCAACCTTGGAGAACATGTTGTTCTTGACCATGTATTTGATGTCATCGTGGTTACCAACTATCAATCTCTTCTGGCCGTTCAGTTTCTTCCACTTGGGTAGGAACTGATCCTTGTTGCCGAACATGACATCACCTAGGTGATACACCTTGTCGCCTGGCTTGACTACGCTGTTCCAGTTGTCCATCATGCACTCATCCATTTCATCAACCGTGGAGAACCTGTCACCCCTGATCAATTTACCGGAGTTGCCGTCCCTGAAGGTCAGGATGTTCGCATGCTGAAAATGCGTATCGCTTACTAACCATATGTCACTCATGTTATCACCTCTTTCTAAACTTGGAGTGGACGACAGGAATCGAACCTGTATAGGTGGATTTGCAATCCACAGCGTAACCATTCCGCCACGCCCACATTACTATTTGGCATCGGAACAGGGATTTGAACCCCAACCAACGGTTTTGGAGACCGTTATGCTACCGTTACACCATTCCGACTTAAACTCGCTTACTGGTAGTTGTTCTTCATCCAACGCCAGTATTCACTATAATCTTCATAACACATTTTGTATTGCTCCATAAAAAAACCCCCGGAGCATTCCTACTGCGGGGGTTTAAAATCTTGTCTGGGAACGAACGCCTACAAGATACCCCCTGGCTCTAGTAGCCAACATATAATTTCATTGTGGTAATCTTTTCTAAACATTCTTTGTTCCTTGTTAATATATTTATAATATACTTTCAAAAACTGATCTTGTCAACCAGTTTATTCTTCTCCGTTGTATTGTGTCATCAGTATGTTCTTTCCAATTTCGAAAAGACCAACACCAACTGCAACATCTCCAACGTAGCAGTGTATCTGTGCTTCGCCATTGTTGTCAAGACTGGTTGCGGTAAATTCCTGGATCACTCCCGCTTCAATCTGTTCCTTCATGTGATTGAGTATATCAAGAAGTGCAGTCTTGCGCTTTTCCTGAAAGTCAATTACTTCAGCGTCGTCCAACTTCTTGGGGGCATCATTAATGCTGACAATTTTCATTTTTCCGTCCTTTATCTTGTCTGTCATTGTATTACATTATAGCATCTGCTAGTTTAAAGTCAACCATTTGTTTTGCTGTAAAGTATTGATCGCTTGGCGAATTAAATTTCTTTCTTACTTCTGCTAGGGTCATGCCACTGGCATCTCTGATGATGCTTAATGCACGGGTCTCACAATTTACATTCTCACTCATTGCTGCCTTCATGTCGTGCATTTTAGTTTCAGCCTGCTCACTGCTGTGCTGGTGATTCATTATGCCCGTGTTCTTGCCCAGCATTCTCTGCCCCTGCTGTCCCGAAACAAATATGAGGAACGCCGCACTCATCACAGCACCAACACCAACGGTGCTAATGGGATGGTAACTATTCTTCATCACATCAATCAGCGCAAATGCCTCATACAAATCTCCACCATAGGAATTCACGTAGAGCGTGAGTTTCCTCTTTGGCTTCTTGATCAAGTTTGCGGATATGATCCACTTGATTGCTTCTGAGATATTATCGTTGCAGATGTCTCCGTGCAGGTAGTGTATGTCACTATCCAGGAGGCTCTTTTCAATCGTATCTGTCGCTGTCCAGTTGTCGTATTTTGTAGGCATGTTTATAATATACTACTATTTAGTGGTTGTGTCAAGCGGAAAAGGTGACCTTGGTCTTGCCCACATAATCCGCATATTTCAAGGCAAATAGTGTGGCATCCTTTTCATCGTGGAACCAAAATCTATTGCCTCTGTGATAGAACTTTGACTGGCAGTTTTCCAGTGCCCAAACCAGCATTTCGTCGTTTGAATAGTATTCATTCACGGTCGAAATTGCGTGCCAATCCTTTACTGCTTGTTCTACTTTATTCATTCTTGTGGGTCTGATCCTGGATACACATACTTATCTTGAGAATCCTTGATCCAATTTGTTAGTGGCTCTCCGTAGTCACGGATGAATTCGCCATCCTTGACCTTATACATCTCATAGCCAAAACCACGTGTGTATGCCCTGCCGCCATCTATGGATTTGCCGTCCTCAAAATGCTTGTAGTCATGATGGCTCTGGCTGTAGTATAGGCGTTCATCCGGTCCGGTCACCATGCCAAATTCCAATTCCTCAACGATATCAGCATTGCAGATCATGGTATGATCCCTAACCACATCATAAAACAATCCAAAATAGTGATTGCCAAATTCAGGGTGTGGTGTGCTTCTGTAGAAAACATCCACGGGACGATCGCTTGCTCGTAAATCGGTGGTGCAAACATACTTCACGGGAACTCCGTCCTGCTCGGTATAGTGTTCGCAAATCTTGTCCGTATCAAAATTTGGGCTGTGATGAATCTGCATATATGGTCCTCTTTTAGCAGCAATTTATAACATATTATAACATAGCATATATCCGTTGTCAAGTGCTAAATACTAGCATAGTAAGACAATTACTAGGAGCGAAAATAATGGACTTTTTATCCTTTGTGGGAGACGTGGGTTTCCCGATTGCGGGCGCGATCGCTGCCGGCATATTTGTATTCACAACACTAAAATTCATATTGGCTTCCGTGACCGGAAGTGTCAATGGACTAAAGAACATAATTGGTGCCCTGGATAATAGGGTGCAGACCATGAACAACGATCTAGTCAAGATAGATGCATTAATGAGCCACGTGCTTGGTGTAAAGCCAAACGTGGAAAGACTAGCGGCTAACGAGGGCAAGGAGGACGCAAGGCGTGATTAAGACAGGACACAAGACAACGGATGCTTGGTTGGCAAAACAGGCTATATGGCATGACAGAGACATGCTCAAGGCAGTTCTATTTGGAGTGGCACTTGGTGTCGCAATCGGGTTCTTTTGGGGATACGGTGTAGGATCTCCTGATCTAAGCGGCATAACATACACAGGATTAAAGGGATGACAACGGAACTAGCAGCAGCAATTAATCAATATGGCTTTCCTATTATTGCAGCAATGGGTCTTGGCTACTTTGTTTACTATGTATGGAAGTGGGTAACTGAAGAAATCAAACCCGTGCTTGGTGCGGCCAACACAACATTAATCAAACTAGTTGATCGTATTAGAATGTTAGATAACGATATGATCAGACTAAACACAAAATTATCGATGATACTTGAGTATTATCAACAGAGGGGTATGCAACCTGATAAGGACCTAGAGGAAATTATTAGACGCTACCAAACACAATCAGAGTCATTCGACTCTACAGGATCTAAATCAGAACCTAAAAAATAACCCGTCGGAGAAAGGAGCGATTCAATGAGGGACAATCTTATAGCATTAGGACTACTCGTCGCGGCACTGGGTGCTTGGACTGCTGTTGCTAATGCAAACGAAAACCTAAACAACAAAATGATCAAGGACTGTGTTCAGCATTACAGAACAGGACCCAGTGTCGATGATGTCGATTGGACAAAGGCCAGTGCCTGTTATTCACAATGGCGAATTGGAGAGAACAAAAAGGAATACGCAGAATTACGTGACTTTCTTAAACACAATCCAAGATATATGTATCCAGGGCAAAGCAATAACAAGTGTTGGGGCAAGCCAAGAGAGAATCCTTTTGAAAGTGCTTATATTAGACACACACGAAATGGTTTTGAAGCAGGCGTAAGTTACAAAGATAAGATGCCAGCAGGCTGTTTTGAAACTGCACCGTGGGATAATCGAGATGCTAACAAATAAATGGCTATGGATATCCGTGGTAGTAACACTGCTTCTGTTGAACTATGTTGCTTGGATCGAACGTGTGGAATGGTTGCGTAATCTACAATAAATAAGAGCGATGGAATTAGTCACGCTCGCAACCTTTGCTTTTTTATTAACTGTTAAACACACCGTATGTGATTTAGCACTGCAACGCCTGTTCCCTGCGGACAAGAAATTCTATTTCGATCCACCTGCACACATTCACTACTTTCATCACGGCATAGGCAGTTTCCTAGTAGGATTGATGTTTGGAGTTCCATTTGCTGTGGCGATTGGTGTTATTGATTATTTTGCACACTGGCACATTGATTATGCCAAGACCATTATCAGAGACAAATACAATATGCAACCTTCAGAAGATATATACTGGGTGTTGCAGACTGTTGATCAAGCATTGCACTTTTTTACTTACTACTGTTTAGTATTAATTGCTATTTCGTTGTAGCGATAAACACACCGTTCCAGTCCTTAGGTAACTTCTGTGTCTTTTGGAATTCACAGCGTTCAATCCACATGTCATAATACTTGTCTAACTGCCCGCCAAACGCACCCTTGAGTTCAACACATTGGTGTATTGCATCATCAAACTTCTGACTGCGATATAGATTGTGCATTGTATCATGCTGTGCTAGTGCTTCCTTGTCCGTGTATCTTTCAATGACCGTATAGATGGGTATGCCAACACTCTTGCCCTTAACAGCAAGATCGTCAATCTTTAGGAAGAAGAAATCTTCCTTACACTGGTCGACGGTTGCTCCGCCAACTAATAACAAGCATCCGTATTCTTTACACTTTGATTCAATTCGTGCGGCAGTGCTGACGGCATCGCCAAGCACATCGTATGAATGTCTTGAAGTGCTACCCATTTCTCCAAGGTAACCAAGTCCGGTGTTAATACCCGCTCCCATACCGATGGGCGGTCTTCCTTCGCTTGTAATTTTTTCATTGAACTTCTCCACTGCTCTCAACATGTTTAACCCAGTGCGGACTGCACTCTTGGGATGATCCGGATCATCAAGTGGTGCACCGTGAATGTGCATGCTTGCATCTCCTATATACTTAATTATCATTCCATCGGCTTCTAACACCGGTCCGGTAATAGCGTCCATGTATGAGTTCATAAGTTTTGTTAATCCTTTTACATCATCTCCAAAACTTTCTCCCAGCGGAGTAAATCCTCTAAGATCCGAGAAGCAGATTGAAATGTCCTTCTTCATACCGTCCTTGATAAGTGCAGGATTTTCCTGTAGCATACGCACAACGGTTGGAGAAGCATACCCAGCAAATTGTTTTTTGATTGCCTGTTTCTCAAAGAACTCTCGGGTAAATCTATTGAATATACTGTGGAAGCCTACTATAGCAGATACAAGCACGGGCCAACTCCAGTCCCATAGCAATAAATGCCCTTTAAACGCAATATAAGCGCCATACACAGGTGATATTGTGGCTGCTAGTATCAATGCTCCAGCGAACCAGTAAGGAGCCTTTGCTGCTGCTAAAATTAATAGTAAGCCCAAAACGACTGCTGCTAGCCATTCTACAAACGTAGCATAGTCATAACGTGTAATTGTATCGCCATTAATAATATTTTGGAGAGCAGTTGCTGGTAGCATATGAGCATATACTTCTCCGTTTGGAGTGGCGATAACATTGCCCAATCCTTCTGCTGTAATTCCTATGATAACAGTTTTACCTGCTAGTGCAGAATAGTCATCTTCTGCTAGGCTTATGCTTTCAAACTGTTTGTTCCAACGCAACCATATCTGTCCGTTTGGATCTGTTTGGATGGTTGCATACTGTGGCACACGCATTTTAGTAATGCCGCCTTCTTCTGTCTTAACCTGATAACTTGGATCGCCTGTTGCTACACGTATTGTTTCAATTGCCATTGACGGATAAACTTCATCACCCACACGCATCAATAAAGGTAGTCTTCTTACCACACCGTCTATCTCAGGAGCAGTGTTAAGCACACCTACACCATCAACATTGTCGCCAATGACGGGTATTGGTCCTAGCATACCCGGCCATTCAAACAGCCAAGGCATAGGATCACCTATTTTGGCAACACCTCTTGGCACTGCATTTTTATTTGTCTGTGTGGTTCCTACCTGTGCAACAACAACACCATTGCCTACCAGTGCTTGTGCTAGTTCAAGGTCTCCGCCTAGTCTATCTTCTTCGGCAAAAAGAATAGGAAGAACAATTATGCCTGCACCTGCTTCACGCAGTTTCCAGATAGTTTCTGCTAGGACATCTCTCTTCCAAGGCCATTGACCATACTTTTCAATTGCACGTTCATCTATTTCAAGGAATGCAACATCCTCACTTGGTTGTAGTGTGTCGTATTGTTGAATAACGTCAAATGATTTAAAACGTAACAGTTGTTTTACATATGGATCCTGCCAACCATATAGTGATAACACTGCGAGTGTGATGAGCGCAGTTGCCCAGTGTGTAATCCATTTGCTCATATCTTGGTTCCTGGCGCCTGTAATACTTTTTCTATCTTGTCTTCTCTTATGCAGAATATGGTTTCAATGGGTTTGCCCATAAATTCTATCATCATCTGCTTTTTAATTTCTGATGCATTCTGATACACATACTCTTGGCAGTGTTCTAGACTTTCAAGTTCGGGTTTAAAATACAAGAATGTATCCTTGCTACCGTCTGAGAATGTCCCCATCATTACCACAATTATAAACCATTTCATACTACTATTTAACTAATATTGCACCAATATTGTTCTGCGCCTGGTTGTAGTGAATCACAACCTCTAATTAATAATTCTAACATTTCAGGAAGATCTTGTGCTATACCTGATACCATAGCGAGTAAAATAAAAAGGAAAAACAAAATAAAAGGACTTAGTAGTATAAGCCACCAATAGGTTCTAAATATTCCGTGTCCGTGTGCTTTGCGATATTCACGTTTACGTGCAAACCAATGCACTATTGCTCTTGTAATACGTTTAATGCCGCCAACAAACCAATCACCTATAAAGTGTCTTGCAATTCTAACAACAATTAAGACTGGACTTGTAACTACTTCCCATAATAAAAGTAATGCGTCAATGCATAGATCAACAACGTGATCTATGGTCCACCATTCTTTAAATCGTTGCCAACGACTTTTGTGTTTTGTGTCCATACATTATTTATTGTTGCGTTACAGTAGTTGTGCCGCAGCCGTTAGCGTTTAAGCAGTTTTGATTTATTGAGTATGTTTGATTTGTTGAACTATCTTGTGTAAGATCCAGTGTAGCACCATATCCAGTCATAGAAACTGATGCACTATGATTACCTGATCCATCTTGTGTAACATCAACAGTTTGATCACTGCCGGTTGCTATTTCAACATAGTGTGAGCCTGTGCCTTGTTGGTATAAGTCTATATCGTTATCGTCACCTTGCAGTGATATAAATGCTTTCTTATCTCCGTCATTGGTTTGACTTGTTAATAGATTGTTACTATCTCCATCTATGTCAATTGCAAGGAAATGTCCGTTATTGCCAACACCATTGTTGTGTGTTTGTGTGCTAGAGATAGTGTTGTAGTCTCCGTTTATATCCATTAAGATTCTATTGTCATCTGCTCCTGAGGCACCGCCCTGATCCACCGTGGTTGAATTATAGTCACCCGTGATGTCAAACAGTATTGCGTTGTTGTCACCCCTCTGCGTCATTGTGGTGGTGTTGTTATTTCCCGTAATGTCACTCTTTACGATGGTGTTGGTTGTGCTAGTGCTACCCGCTATTAGATTGTCATTACCATCCTGCGTGACATTGAGCGTGTTGTTGCTACCAACCTGATTGATGTAGATGCCATTGCCATCGTGTGTTACACCTCTGGCATCATTTACCTTTAGGGTCTGTGCTGAACTAATGCTTGATGTGTATGCGGCTGTTGCCATAGAACCATTCTCACCGTAATACATCACATCATCAACATATTCAAATGTAGCATCACTATCATAATTTGATTGGAACTGATTGATGTCAAATGTCACTGTCACAGATCCTGTGTAGCCTGACGGTAAATCATCACCACGCCACATCATCCAAATGATTGCTCCACCGGAAGTCTTTGCCAACCATAAACCATCTGAGGTATTGAGTATTTCGGAACCAGCAACATATTGCCCACCATCGTCGGCATCACTGACTGATGTGTTGACCGTGTTGTTTGAACTACCGTATGTTGTTCCACCAACGACACTACCATTGGTCTGAAGATCCAATGTGCCACCAAACTTGTTTTCAATGAGGCTCACAATGTTTGAGTTTCTAGTAGGAAAGTTTGTGTTCTCACCCACAATTATTAGATGTCCACCGTTCTCAACATAGGTGTCATAGTTAGCACGACAGGTTGATCCGCAGTTGTTGTTGTAGAGTTGGTCGATCACCACATCATAGTTTGCCAGGGTAGATGCTGAATCAGTTGTTGTTGATGTTGAGCCTGTTACCGTGTGGCCTTGACCTTCAAGTCCTGACTTGGTGTCAGTGTAGGCATAGTTGTTGTGATAGATTAGGATATCCAAGGCATTGGCCGGACCCATATAAAACAACAAACTAATTAGACTGATTAATATAAATCTCATTTGAGATAGATCCTCCGTCTGGGTTTATGTCAAAGTCCATAACTTCATTTCCTGCTTGGTTATGATTGATTCTATAGGTAGAGTCTTTGCTTAGTTGTATTCTTACATAGTTGCCTTGTGCATCTTCACGTATATAAATGTAGTTGGGATCCTGATCCAATACTGTAATTCCAGTTACTTCATCTCTACCTAGAAAACTTAATCGCTCCCCTCTTTCAAATTCGTCCTGCATCTGTTTCAGTATCTGTGCCAGGCTGGCATCCAATGCATCATAGAGAAAGTTCTGTGCTAGTGGATCATAGTCAAGTTCGCTAGTCCAGGTATCCTTGTCCTCTGCTAGATAGTCCTTGTTTAATTCCGTAAATTCAAGAAAGTCCAATCCAAGTATGTCTGCTATGGTCTGCACACGGCCCTTTTCTGCTTCGTAGTCCAGTTCCTTGGGCTTTCTGATGATCAACAGGTTGTTAATCATATCTTCAGTAAGGTTAAGTGACACTGGCTTGAGTGGATTTGATTTCTGTGTTTCCACTACCGTTGCTTGGAATGGTTTGTTAAGAATAACTGACCCCATATCACTTGAAACTTCAATTTCTCCCGTAACGCACAATCTATCAACTCCACCACCTGGGCGTGGAACTTCCGTGCAACTTGGTAGTAGGATAATAGTTGAGTTGCCTGTTTCATCAACGGTAAGAGAAAAGTCAGTTCCTCTAACACCTACCACTGCGGTTGGTGTTTTAATCTTTACATTCTGTCTTGAGTTTTTGGCAATCTGTCCGCTCGCATATCTTACGGTTCCGAAACTTGCCTTTAGTGCAAGTGAACCAGTTGAAGTGTTAGGATCATACACAAACTCGTCAATAACCAGTTTGCTATTCTCCGTCACATCTACACGAGTCTCATCAAGGAACTCGATCGCTGTCCTACCATTTTTAGTCTTGATAGTATCATAACTTTCGACACCAAAGTCCTTTTCAATCTGTTCGAACTTGGCACCGTCCTTGCGCTCAACATCAGTCACACCCTTCTGCTGTATCACATCACCTATCTTGGCATAAGAAGGCGAAGTCAAGAGTATGAGCAAGATTGCAAGCCAACGCATACTAATCGCTCTGCGTAATGTCTACGTCGAAGTTATCACCACTGATGGTAAGATCAACCGTGTTGTCATAGATACCACTCTGCGTGATGTCTATGGTTCCACCACCACCCGTTACATCAAGTGTAATGCCCTGTCCGTTAACGTCACCATCTCCACTCTGGCTTGTTGTTATGGCAACACCTTCATCGCTGTTAGCACTATTAGTTGATAGTGAAGCACTATTGTCAAGTGTAACGCTAAGTGCAGCACTCTGTCCATCAATGCTTGAAGTTAGAATGTTGTTGTCACCAGTCACGGTAAATGACACTGTTGAACTTGCAGCATCAGCAGTTCCGCCAATGTCAAAGTCAAACGTGTTATCATCGCCTGTTGTAGTAATGTTAAGTGTGACAGTATCACAGTTACCTGCTGCTGAACTGGAACACTGTAGATCTACCACGTTGGTGTCTCCAGTGAATGCCCAGGTGCCCGTGTAGGTATCACCCTTAATGGTTGCTGCAATGGTGTTGTAACTACCCGTTTGTGTTATGGAAAACGTCATATCGTCACCAGTCAACCCAACATTAGTTCCTGATGTTCCTATAACGTTGTCCTGTCCATCCTGCACAATGTCTAAATCCAATCCGTCACCTGATTGTTGAATGTATATGTCATTCGCAAACGCTGGCGAAAGGAATAGCAACATTGAAGCAAGAAGAACACTTCTAAATGAAAAACGTTTATTCATTGTGTATCGCTCCTTTATCGTTTGTTTCTACAACCTTTGGTTTACCCTTAAATTTCCAAAGGTCCTTTTCCTTCCCTTGATTGATTAAGTCAACTACCGCTGCTTCGATTGCAGTTCTTACAGCATAGTTAACAGGTTCATTAACAGCACTACCGGCTTCTAACTCCAAAGCCTTGGTGCCGAGATCAAGGAACCTAAAGACGTCTGCTCCAGACCTGTGACTTGCGATGCGTTTTTCAGTTGCTGTTGTTAACAGCACTTCTCCTGTCTGCACACTAACGATACGCATAGCCACTGTTACTTGATCCACTCTGTATTGTGTATTGGCTCCAATTCCAAAGTAACGAGCACCTACGCCGCCACTTTCGATATTGCTTTCGTAACCAACCACTCCACCCTCAATGAGTAGACCAGCAAATAATAATGGTTTTAAACTTACCTTTTCATTGCCTTCATAAACTTCTCTTGTGCTTTTGATCAATTGCCTTTCCTTGACGAGGTTATCAAGTCCAATCCTCTCCACGACAGTAAACCACGTGCTGTCGCCCACTTCCTTTAGTGCCTGAACTACCCACACTTCTGAGCCTTGTGTAATTGCCGAACTTAGTTGTGAAAAATTTTCATTGGGCTTACGCTGTCCTGTCTTGTCAGTAAAGGCATAAACCGCTATGGTAATCTTTGGACCATCTAGATGGGGGACAGCATCAAGCGTGTTTTGTATAGGCGAGCGGCTTACTTCGGGCGGAGTCCAATCCGCCTTGTTCATCGTGCCGGCACACCCTGAGAGTGCTATCGCCATTACTATTGCTAGTGCAGTCCTAAACACTTGCCCTCCTAAAATCCAAAGCCCGTTAATGGAACCACAAGTTCTGTGAATGTTCCATCTGCTTCTGCAATCTGAACGGTAATTGTTCCTGCCGTTGTGTCCTTGACCCAATAGATTGTGGCACCTTCGATTTCAGCAGTGCCGTTTAGGGCACCGTTTTCTTCGAACATACCATCAACTAGGTTTTTTGAAATGTTGGCGTAGATTCTTGATTCAACGTTGTTGAGAAACTTGGCAAGAGTAGTATTGGCTGCTTCTCTTTCAGCCTCTCTCTGCTTGGCTTCTGCTTCTTCTTTTAGTTGCTGTTTTCTCTGATGCTGTAGTTGCTCTATTGCCAACACGTGATTAGAGTAACCCTGCCCACTAAATGAGGGATTATTGAACTGAAACGTCATGGTATCAGCGGATGCGGTGCCCGCAACTAACGCTATTGCCATACCTATTATGTATAATTTGTTCATCCGATTCGCTCCCGGAATTGTTATTTCCCACTAGTATTTACCGGATATATGGATGAAGATGATATGCGCTGTTTATTTTATGCGCAGTTAAGTGTGTGGATTAGTAGATAGATTCTATTCCTACTTGTGCGGTCTTCTGGAACTTGTCTAGGTTGAAGGATAATCCACCTGATAATATTATTCCGCGTTCCTTACCACCCTGCCCGTCGTCGATAGCCTTTCCAAATTCTTTAGCATTCTTAACCACTCTAAAGTTTGAACTGGTAGGACTGAATACCATTATGGTCTTAAATTGTGACTTGCCTGCTTCCTTACCACCATATAGTTCATATTGCAGTAGGGTGAGTTCCTTAACCCAGTTGTTATAGTCTATGGTTCCGTCTGAGTTAATTGCTTTACTAAGCCCGTCATGACTTTCTACAATTTTGCGATATTGTTCCGCATTCTGTAGTGTTGTTAGGATTGCATCTACTAGGAATTCCTTGGTATTAAATCCCGGAGCGTCCTTAATGAAATTATTTAGATATGCAATTCCCTGTGTTGTTAGGTTAAGTTGAACAGGATTCTTCTTCCCTTCTATTTTCTGAGAGTATGCAACCTTACCTGCACCAAAGTGTTTATCTAAGACTCTTTGATATTCAGGAATTAGTTTGGCAGTTTTGCCCATCTCCAATCCAAGTCTTGCTCCACTCTTTGCTTTCTTGGATCCTTTGAGTTCGATAACTTGATCGCCGTAGCCTAGGTCTCCCTTGCCTGCCTTGCTGGCTGGTTTTAGTATTAGTGCAAGTCCCAGTTCTCCAGGTCCCATGTTAGTTCCTTGGCCAATTTCAATTACGGTGTTATAGAGTGTGTCTCTAACATCTTCAAATGCCTGAGCGTATTCCGGAGTCTTTTTCTGTGCCTTGATTTGATCACGCATCATACTATCTATGTTGCCTGATTTCAATTGCAATACCTTACCAAAATCAACTACTCCATCAATGAAGTCATTTAATAGTTCAGTAACTGCCGCTCTGCTTTTGGGTCCTTTGAGTATTGCTGAATCCTTGATCTTGCTAAACACTCCTTGTAGGCCGCTAACGATCTTTCCTTGGACAACCTTGAGGTCACCTTCTCTCTTTGCACTTATCTGCTTTTCAATCTTGCTTGGTAGTCCGCCCGATGCTGTTGAAGCACCCGCAGAGTGTTCTGATATCTTTTCAAGCTCATTATAGATCTTTTGTGCTAGTTTTGGTAGCGTATTTGTATTTAAATTGTTAATGAATTCTTCATTTGCTGCTCTTTCTTCCTCTCCGCCAGCAACTCTTTCTGCTGCTAATTCTTTTTTATATGTTTCTTTCAAGATATTTAGATTATCTTGCATTATTTTGGTAGTGCCAGCAAATTTCTTTTGCATTTCTGTAGGCAGAGTTGGAATATCTTTCTTTATAGTTTCTAGTTCTGCTTCCATAACCTTAATAGCAGATGCTGTGTCTTGAGCCGCTTCGTCTAGACTCTCTACTGGTTTTTCCGAAGGTAGAGGAATTGGTGCTTGTTGAACCGGTGATTTAGGATTTGCAGTCTTCAGTGCATCCTGTTTGGCTTCTTTTGCTTTAGCAAGAACATCTTTAATAGCAGGACCAAGTGCCGCAGCCATTGCGTCCGCTTTAGGCGTTTCTTTCTTTGATTCCGTGACTTTGGTAAAAAATTCAAATGCTCTCATAACGTAGTATTTATGCCAGTTTAGGAAAGAGCATATCAGTGCAGAACTTGTCCACATCTGCTTCGTTCAACCCAAGCGACTTCATTGTGCGTGGTGTGTGTGGGTTTTGCTGCTGATTGTGGCAGTAGTAGTTCTGCGCTTCTGCTGTGTTGTCAGGGTCAGCAGTTCCCGTGAATGAGCCTATTTCTGCGAAGTATGCACGTAGATTGTTTAGTGCTAGATCAACGATAGCAGTTGCTTCTTCTTCTGTTGCTACATTGCCCGCGGCTATCATGCTATCCGTGAATATGTTTTCTGCCCACTCGGGTAATTTTCTGCGCTTGCTGGGTATGTAGTCAGCCACTGCTTCTCTGTAGCCATCTATCATGGGATGATTGCTGCCACCACTGCTTCTTGAAAAATCATGGAAGGCGCCTGTCATCTTCTTGGCACCTGATATTACATCAAACCCGTATATGGGTCCATCGTTGGTAAGCACGGGGAACACGCATACATGCATCATCCACAGGCCCTTGGTATCACGTGCATCAACCACATCAATGTGTGCTCGGCGAACGTGTTCGTTCTGCCATACTCTGTTGATCCATAGTTCGTTGTTGAAGTGTGCCAGTCCTGGCTCGTCGAATTCTGTTGCGTTCTCGTCAAAGATCTTGATGATCTCGTCCTTGCATTCTATGAGTTTATCCCAGATGATGCTACCTTGGGACATACTGCATCATGTCCTTGAATAGTTCCGTTGCATAGTCAAAGCATATCTTTGCTTCGTCAGCCATTGAATCATTTGTTTTAGCACGGATGGCTTCCTTTGCTTCCTTAATATCGCAGTCAAATTTATAAAAACGTCCTTCTCCAGGAACCTTACGAGAAATCATTTGTCCGCCACTTAGATCGCCCATGTGTCTAACATACACATGCGCCATTAGTTTATCCGGATCATTCATTATTGTTCTCATGTGCGTAAGATATTTTTTCGTAGCCATTGTGTGTTGTGGTGGTTTTTCATCCTGAGGCCATAATTCTTTAAAGTCTTCCATGATGGCTTTTGATCTTGGAATATCAGGCAATCCATCAAATAGTCCATGTGACATTGCCATAACTTCCAGTATTTCGTATTGCGGAAATTGATTCCAAAGATAAGTTGCATAAATTTTTGGATCAATATTTCCACTCATTAACACCTTAACAAATTCCTGCCTTTCAGCATTTTGATGATGTTCCCAGGTTAAATCTTTTAAATTGCTCATATTACACGTTCCATTCTTGTTGTTCTTCTATAGCATACTTAGCACCGTGTATGTAGTCGATGTCTTCTTCTTGAAGAATACTCCAAAATTTAGTAATACTTGTAATATAATTAGAAACTTCTTTTGGATTTTCTAAGTGATAGTTAGATTCCATCCATACCTGTAGTTTGTCCATACGCTCCTTTATCTTTTGTTGCGTAGGATTTTTCAGATTATACTCTGTCATTACTCTTGTTCTATCTTGATCTTAAGAGGTGAGCCGTTTTTTCTTGCAACATTTGTTGATTCAAGAGCAAGATGTTCTGCTAATTCGTGAGGGTAAACGCCGGCGATGCCGCTACCGTTATTGTGTATTTCAAGTGTTACTTTTTTTGCACTTTCTTCATTGTGTTTGAATACTACTGTGAGTATGTCAATAACTAAATCCATAGGTGTAACATCATCGTTTAATAATATAACCTTCCACATGCTAGGAGGCTGCACATCTATTTTGATTTTTTCGTCCACTATTACATTTTCTTTCACTGTCATAATCAGCCTTCCTTAAAATAGTGGGGGTCGCCCCCCACTATCTGTTTATATTACTTAACTTCGATTGATCTTGCTTTCTTAGATTCTGGAATGATTCTTTCCAATGAAATCTTAAGCAAGCCATCTTTAAGTTCAGCACCATTTACTACTACATCGTCAGCAATTGTAAAGGACTTAGTAAAGTGCCTCTTTGAAATGCCTCTGTGTAGAACGCTACTGTTGCGATCTTCCTCTTCTGCTTGGGTTTCATGAATGGACTTAACGGTTACAACACCATCGCTGTATTCAACATCAATGTCTTTCTTGTTGAAACCAGCAAGCGCCAATTCAATATCATAGGTGTAGTCACCCGTTTTTACGATATTGTATGGTGGATAGTTTACTCCGTTACCGTGCATAAACAAATCGTCATCAATCATTCTTTCGAAACGATCGAAGATAGGATCAAAGCCTATTGTTATTGGTCTTAGTTGATTAAAGATAGATAGATTTTTGCTTGTCATTGTATTTTCTCCTTTTTAAGCAAGTTAATTTGAACAAACCCAGTTGGCGTTTGCTCAAAAGTATTTATCATACTATATATTATATAGTTATGATTTGATATATTGCAAGTTCTAAAATAGTCCAAACTATACGTTGTATTGGTTAAACACAGGATTTACAGGCTGTGTGCATCTTACAAAAGTTGTGCATTTTGGCATGTCTTTGATTCTCTGTGCACCAATGTAAGTTGCTGCACTTCTTACACCACCCAAAATTTCTGTTAGTGTATTAGCAACAGATCCTCTGTATGGAATCCTTACAACCTTACCTTCAGCACCACGGTATCCGTCTTTACGAGATCCGTGTTTGCCCATGGCTGCATTTGAACTCATACCATAGAACTCTACTTGTCCATCAACAATTTCTCCTTCGCTTTCATCGTGTCCTGCCAGCATACCGCCCAACATTACAAAATGTGCTCCAGCACCAAATGCTTTTGCAACATCGCCTGGATACACACATCCACCATCAGCAATAATGTGTCCGCCGATACCGTTGGCTGCGTCAGCACATTCTATGATGCCTGATAGTTGCGGAACACCCACACCAGTCATTAATCTTGTTGTGCATACTGATCCTGGACCAATACCACACTTAACAATATCAGCACCATTGATGATTAGTTCTTCGGTCATCTCTCCTGTGATAACATTACCAGCAATAATGGTCTTATCCTTATACATGTCTCTTAGGCGTGCAATGAAGTCTCCATAATTTTCGTGATAGCCATTTGCAACATCAACACAGATGAATGGAATGTCCGGATACATTTCCAATACTGCCTTCATGGTGGCAAAGTCCTTTGCATCCTTGTCCCAAATAACACCAGTGCCCGTGCATACCGCAAGATACTTCATCTTAACACCGCTGCCAATTGCGGTCTTCCATTCATCCAGTGAATAGTGTTTTCTTAGAACTGTGATCATCTTGTGTTCCTGGAGAACCTTTGCCATCGCAAATGTTCCAACACCATCCATGTTGGATGCCATTACGGGAACTCCCGTCCATTCCTTACCACTGTTATGGAACTTGAATGTTCTGTTTAGATCAACGTCACGTCGTGATGTTAATTGCGAACGCTTTGGCTTAAACAATACGTCCTTGTAGTCTAGTTTGATGTCATGTTCTATTCTCATTATTACCTCATGTTAGCGTATGGTTGGATGTAGTCACCATTGATCTTAGAACTTGTTCTCAGCGTTCGCATAACGTTCTGAACGCCCACTGCCTGATTCCAGGCATCTTCCAGTGCATGGTGAGCCAACACTGGAGGTCTTTCAGGATTGATGCCAATGTCAAATAATGTTCTTGTGCATCTTACCTGCCAAAAATTCCATGGAACTAATTTTTCTAGTTTAGCGAATACGTTTTCGCAAATGACAATGTCAAAGGATGCACCGTGGCTCCAAACTCTCTGTGCGCCCCAACAAAACTTGTATAATTGATTAAATGCTTCTCGAATGTGAACACGACCTTCTGTGCTGAATGCTTCGTCTTGTGCGGCCTTGCTCTGTTGTGCCCACCAATCAATTGTTGATTGGCTAGTTGTTAAACCCAATTGATCACAACTGTCTATGTCTACCTTGATGTATAATTTTTCGCAATTCTTGTTATGGAGGTCGTCCCCGAAAGGATCAAATTTGATTGCACCAATTGTTAAAATTGTTGCTGATGGTTTTGTATCTAGAGTTTCTAGATCGATCATTACGTCTGAATTCATATCTTTCTGCCTTTCGAGTGTATGTGTGTATTATAGCAGACTATGCAGTGAAAGTCAAGAGATTAAATTTTTTGTGATTCTCTTTGTTTTTTCTTCCATCTAGCAATACCTGCTTTTTTTGCCTTTCGTCTTTTTTCGCTTGGTTTTTCATAGTATTGTCTATCTCGAATTTCTTTGAATATACCAGCATTTTCTATTTTCTTTTTTAATTTTCTAAGTGCCTTATTAATATCTTCACCGTCTCTAACAAATACCTGAAGTCCTTGCGGTTGTCTATCAAATTCTTTTTTGGGTCTTCTGTTGTTATCTGTGTTATAGTGACCGTAATTATTTTGCCTTCTTTTATAGTTTTGCATGTGTCTTATATTGATCCTCCATAATTATTTCAATTTGTTCTTTTGAAATTATTTTATTATTGTTAATAGCACCCAAAGATCTCAATTCTCCAAAATAGTGAGAATTAGGCTGTGCTGCCAAATATCCTACCATTGTTTGATTCTCTGATTCTGCATTATATATTATTATACTACATTTTTGTTTTTTGTCAAGTATCCATGCAGTATCATCCTGTCCATTACATACATATATGACAGTGTTTTCTATTTCTTGCATATTATAAAGAACGCTCGAAATGAGTTTTGTGTGTGTTTGTGCTAGATCAAAAACTAAAATTCTGACAGCATCAACTAATATATCATCTGGTGGTGTAACTAGGGTTAATTTTTTATTCACTGTTGCCTTTCTTTCATTCGTTTCCAAACTGTGCTTTCGTTCTGTTCTGCATTCTGTATATAGCCTATTCCTCGATCTCCTTGGACTTTTTTATCTGCTGATTGCCTTCCTTCTCCATCCAATTTAATTGTTGTTTCTTTTTTTTTAGATCTTCTGATTCTACTAATTCTGTATATTGAGGTTTGCCTTTTAGCTCGCTTTCTAGTTCAGGCATAATTTGGAATTTTTTATCATCAACAAAGTCAGGCTTTGGTTCTAAATACTCCATCCAAGGAAGATTATCTATTCTACCAATTTTGTGATTCCATTTTTGTAACTTTAAACTGCCTCCAGTTTCGTGTTTCCACTTTTGCATAGCAGCCTTTTCTTCAGGCGTTGCATTTTCAAAAATTTCATCATCGTCACTTTCTGGTTCTTGTTCAGCAGCCTTGTTAGCAGCCTCTACCCATTCGTTCCATTTCGCTAAATTATCTCCTGGAACTTCAACCTGGGGGTCTTTATCGAAGTCAAGTTCCTGTTGATTGGGATCAACATACTTTTCTTCTTCAACTGCCTGTTCGGGTTCTACAGGATCAGGATCTACGTCTGACCAGAGTAAATATTGGTCAGTCTTTTTTTTAGAAAGTGTGGGTGGAACGTTGTTATCTATCTTTTCAGCACGGAGTTCTTCGTATCTTGCTCTATCCCATGCTTCGTTTTCACGATGTGCTTCTTCCCATTCTTCTTCCGAAAAACCTGGCGATGGATCTTGAGGCTCTTCCGGACTTGGATCCGGCTTTGGGGGCAACTTACCGCCTTTGTCCTGCCTATGCCAATTAAAAGTGTATTGGCTAGCAATTAGTAATAATACAGCAAGTGGATCGAACACGAATATAATGATTATAATCACCCATCTTACTGCGGCTTCTAGCATATTAGTATCTGCTTGATCACCGTAAATAAATTCTGCAATGTATTTGATTGGACCTACTTCCGCTTCAAGTTTGCGATATTCCTTTTCGTATCCAAACTTTTCTTCATTGACATCATCAATTACCTTTTGTTCGGTTTCAATGAAACCTTCCAGTTCTGTAATTCTACCTTCAATATCGTCAGTCTTTGCATTTGCTTGATTGCGCAGATCGTTAATGCGTTTGTTGATATCTGCTACGTCCTTAGAATATTTTGCATCAACAGCCGCTAGATCCTTATCCAACTGTTCATTGATGGCAAGTATTTCCTTTTGTGCCCTTGATGCTACACTTAGTTCATTGTTCTTTGCTTTTGTAACTGCTTCTTCATATGCTTTGGTTCCACCAAGTGACCCCTCAAACTTTTTCTCAGCGGCTGCAATTTCTGCATCACGCCTTTCCTGTGCCTGTTCAATACGTAACTGTTGCTGTTCTATTTCAAACTTGGCATCTGCCCTGAAAGCATCCTTTTCGCTCTTGATACGAACATAAATCTTGTCCAGATTGTCCTGTTCGCTTGTAATTAGGCTATCAACACGAACATCTTCACCTTTAAGTAATCGATCAAGCTCGCCTCGCCAGCGATCTATCTTGGCCTGACTTCGTGTTTCTTTGTCGTCTAGTGTTTCTATAAGAGCAACCTGCTCTTGTGATAATGATGTCTGTTCAATGTGTGCTTTACTTAGGAATCCAAAGATACCCATGCTTGTAATGAACATAAGCACGAGCACGGCTAATGATAGATAGGTTCGCATCCACCATACAGCACGATCCCAATAGCGATGCAACCATACTGCGGTTACAAGTTTACCCAGTTCAAGTGCAACACCCATAACAATAATAGGAATAACTGCCGCGGCAAAGATAGCCGCTAACCCTGCTACTGAGTAGTATATTGCAATAGCACTAATTGTTAGTGCAGATAATAGTGTTAGAATTCCAAATACCATAGTTAATTATTTATTCCCTATACCAAGTCCAATTACTGTTCAGATTACTATAACATGCAGTAATCGCCATGGATTTATGTTTATTGTGTGCTATTACACTTAAATGCAAACGCCTACAATACCCACCATTACTTTGCCAGGTCATAACAGGCACAGAATAACCACTTGCATTATTCTTATACCATTTTACCTTATCACCATTGTCAGCGTATTCGAGGGCATGAACTATTGATTGATGATATGCAGAACGCTGGATATCATTCAGTTTTTTATTCCACCCAAAACTAAACTCAACCATACGAGTCATTACACTGTTTGAAGTATAATCAAAAAACTTAGGATTAAATGCGTCTTCTGCTAGAGCATTTGTGCTAATAAGTAATGCCAGTATTAACGATTTCCCAAGTGCCATCAGGCTTTTGACAACTGACGCCTCTCCTCTGAACATCCTGCCCTCCTATTTTCATCCAGTAAGTATATTCACCACAGTTAGGTGCCATACCACTCTTTGCTTGAAACAATTTTTTGATTTGATCATCAGTGCATTCAACCACTGTGATACTATCAACCTGTTTGCCGTTCTCCACAATAATTTGTTCGGTAGTATGACAGTATTGTGGTTTCTCTGCTTCCACGAATTGTTGCGTTGATGCACAACCTGTAAGCAGAACAGCACCTGTTATTGCCAGTGCTAGCCTAAACATTACTGCACCTGCTTCGATTCTACAATTAACCTATCAAATACATCGAGTGGCATCTTGATACGAACATAAGTGTGGACTCTACCTGTAGAGGCTAGTTCGTATGAATACTTCTTAACTTCAAGGTGCTCTCTAATAGTAGTATCCTTAACGATATGTTCCACACGAGTCTGAT